>JAESGE010000027.1_pt1 | contig 297269 bp, 279 predicted proteins | sample 9269601 | NCBI WGS metagenome assembly JAESGE01 (sample SAMN14515569, study PRJNA621662) | algae metagenome | isolation source: Tolypothrix brevis GSE-NOS-MK-07-07A and co-occurring heterotrophs from wet... | place: USA: Grand Staircase Escalante National Monument, Utah | collected 2006-04-16
TCACGACTATTTACACATGGGCAAAAGGGTAACTCCCTAAGAATATCGGGAGCCGGATACACAGAAATGGGTACGTCCGGTTCTAACTGAGAGGTGCGGGAGATAATACTCCCCATCGACTCAACCTATTTGCCCCTTTGAAAGTCAGTCTCTGGCTTAGTCAAAAATCTCAGTGTCTTTAGACCTGAGAATCTTAACATCATACTCCCATCTCTCGTTACTCTGTGATATTGGAGGATGAAACTGATGAAACTCTAAAAGATTACGAAGACACTTGGTTTCAAATCCTCACAATTGAAACAGAATCGGGGAAACTAAAAAAGAAGTTAGTCTATGGAACTAAAAAAAACTTAATAAAATACTATAAAATTGCAAAAGATAATTTACCAACAATAGGAGTAGAAGTTAACAAAAATTTTGTAACCTCCAAAGATCCAGAATTTTTCGCGGTCAGGTTTCTATTACAATGTCGCAAACTATCTCAACTTATATCGTACACATGGCTGGACGAAGAGAAAATTCCAAATTCACTAAAAACTGAGATAGGGTTAGTCAGAGAAATATTTAAATTGTCTATAATCCCCAAACTGGACAACTCAAAATCATCGACTTTGGTATTGCTACCCGTTTATCCCAAGAGTTTTTGACAGTTTGTTACCCTCATCAAATAAAAGGAACTTTAGCCTATATTGCCCCAGAACAAACAGGTAGAATGAATCGAGGAATAGATTATCGTACTGATTTTTATTCCCTTGGTGTAACTTTTTACGAACTTCTGACGAATCAACTCCCTTTTAAAACCACTGAGCCAATGGAATTAGTCCATTGTCATATTGCACAACAACCCTTACCAGTTCATGAACTAATTCCTGAAATTCCCTTAGTTGTGTCTGATATCATCAAAAAATTGTTAGCTAAAACGCCAGAGGAAAGATATCAAAGTGCTTGGGGAATTAAAGCTGATTTAGAAACTTGTCTTAATCAATTAAAGACTCTAGGACAAAATTCTCAGTTTCTTTTAGGAAGTCAGGATATTGCTGAGAAGTTTCATATTTCTCAAAACCTGTATGGTCGAGAACAAGAAGTTAATCAACTTTTAACAGCTTTTGAAAAAGTTAGCCAAGGAGCAACTGGAACGATCTTAATTTCTGGTTATTCAGGTATTGGCAAATCTGCTCTAGTTAATGAAATTCACAAACCTATTACAGGGTGCATCCCAGTTTTTATTATTCGATGAAATAATAAATTTAACATGTCATTGCGAGGAGGAACGACGAAGCTAGTACTTACGCACGCTCTCAAATGGGGCATCATGTGTATAAACGTAATTTGGTCGTTCCAGGATGAATGACAATTCCCGTCCGATGGGTGGCGATCGCCAAAAGATCATCGAAAAATCAGGTTTGAATGCCTGAAATTGATACCCCATATTTGGTATTTTCTGTCAATGCGTAAGTCCTAGAAGCGATTAAAATTGCTAACCAAGCAGTTTTCGCAAAGTTATGTAGAAAGTTAAGTGACATTGAAATCATTGTCCTAAAAGGAGCTTGGGAACGATACGCATACGATCAAATTGCGGCTAGACATCAGTATGCAACAAGTTATATCAGTCAAGATGTTGCACCAAAGCTTTGGAATTTGCTAACAGATGCTCTGGGAGAAAAAGTCAGAAAAAGTAACTTTAAGGAAGCTTTGCAACGAAGTTGGGACAATACATTTAACTCCCCATCTTGCTTACAAATTCCGGAATCAATAATTCCTAAAAATGCACAAGAAAATCACAAATTGAAAGAAGCAACATTCCCGACCTATGTAAGGCAAGCTAAACAAAATTTAGTAGTTCCAGAATTATATGTGGAGCGCTTTGCAATTGAATTTATCTGCAATGAAACTCTGTTGCAACCTGGTTTCCTGATTCGGATTAAAGCACCTAAATTAATGGGTAAAACCTCCCTCATGGAACGGGTATTAGGTAAAGTGGCAAAGGAAGGCTATCGCACAGTCAGTTTAAGTTTGGAGATGGCAGATCGGCAAACTCATCTGACTAACCTGAATAAATTTTTACGCTGGTTCTGTCTCAATCTCAGCCGAGAACTCAAGTTACCCAATCAGTTAGATCAGTATTGGGATGAAGAAGGTATGGGTGCTAAGGTAAGTTGCACAACTTATTTAGAAGAATACCTCTTGGCTGCCAATGAAAGTCCCCTAGTTATCTACCTAGATGATGTGGATGCGCTTTTCCCTTATCCTGAAGTTTATGAAGACTTTTTTGGGTTGTTGCGTTCTTGGTATGAGAAAGCCAGAAGCCGTCCAAACTGGAAAAAGCTACGGATAGCGATCGCTCATGCTACCGACGTTTATATCCGCTTAAATATTAATCAGTCACCTTTTAATGTGGGATTACCCATTGAGTTGCCAGAATTAACTAGAGAGCAGGTACAGGAATTGGCAGGGAAATATGGATTCGCTGGAGACGAATTATTAATAGACCCCTTAATGCAATTGGTAGGTGGTCATCCTTATCTGTTGCAGCAGGCATTTTTTCACCTCAAAAGTTATCCCCATATCACCCTGAAAAAATTATTAGCAGAAGCCACAACAGATGCGGGTATTTATGGTCATCATTTGCGAGAATATTGGTTGACTTTGCAACAGGAACCTAAACTCATGGCGGCTTTTCAAACGGTGATTAGTTCTACTAAGCCTGTGAGATTAGAAACCATATCAGCTTATCAGTTGCAGAGTATGGGATTGGTCAAGCTTTCGGGTAATGAAGTCGAACCGCGCTGTCAGTTGTATCGGAATTATTTTTTCGCTGCGCTTCGTCCGTGCGAGTTCGGTATTTCAGAGGGTGTCCTCGCCGCTAACCTCGTTTAGGACTGGCGAAAGCCATAGTGCTGACATTTAGAGCAAGCGATCGCACTCATGTAAATGAAGGCGATCGCATTTTGGTTTACTGATTATGGGATGGGCAATGTTAATGTCAACCGATACGGCAATTATGCTTGATGCGATCGCGCTGAGTCATTCGATCGGCAGATAAAGCTTGCTTGGTGATTTCTACTTGCTGGTTTTTGAGATTTAACATCTGCTGAAAGAGAAATTCTACTTCTGTTTGAAGCTTTTGCAATTTTTCTTGAGTAATGTTGTCCATTTTTGGCTGCTTGTCTTTGAAATCGTTTTAACGGATTTAACTATTTTTTCAGTTGCTTTACGAGGCGTACAATTGCGATGAAAGTGCTGAAGGGGAGTGTATTTTAATCCCACATTCCGCATCCAGATTTTTAGTTGACGGCGAGAGCTAGCATCGTACATGGCTTAACAGCTACGGTGTACACACAAGTCGAAAATTTTCACGCTGAACCTATATCCCGCCTGGGAATTAATTCCCAGGCTTATAGCGCGCATTCCGTTGAAACGGACTGAAGATTGTGGGAATTTATCATCTAGTCCTCTTGAGAGGACTTTTGCTATTAGACTCGGAATTCATTCCGAGGCGGAATGGATACACTTATGATCTCTAATGGCAATCCATAATTGAGTTAAATTCAGGACTATTAAAACTCAGATAAATTCAGGTAGACGAAAGCACATAACCCATATCGATCGCAGGTTGTGATTGATGCGTCTGTCAGTTGGTATTGTCAGCGATCGCCTCGCCTTTAAACAAGCATTATTACTTTTGAAGTGGGGAATGTGAGATAGAATTAATTTGTAACTCAATCAATCTAGATTAATTGGCTATGGATTATTTCAACCCACGCACAAAAGTTATTACAGAAATCAATCTTGTCCCACAAGATAAATTAGAAGAATTATATAACTTGATTCATGATTTTCGATTAGGTGTAGAAGTATCTAAAGCTTCGCTCAACCAAACTATGCAGTTTGCTGGCTGTTGGAATGATATGTCGGATGAAATATTTGCTAATTTCAATCAAGAAATAAGGACTCGTCGCCAGCAAGCATTTTTGGGAAGAAGAAGTGATGAAGTCAGCCTTGATTGATACAAATATTTTGTCGTTTTTCTCCCGCAATCATAGTCTGGTTGTTGAGCGTTTTCAAGTCTATCTGAGAGAGCATGACAAAATTAACATCAGCATCATCACTTATTATGAAATTGTTAGTGGATTAAAACATCGTGATGCACAAAAACAACTTATGTCTTTTCGGGAATTTGTTTCATACAATACAGTTTTACCTCTAACTACAAGCTCTACAACAATTTCGGCTGATATTTATGCCAATCGCTCTTTGACATTTGACAAAGTTAGGCAAATCAAGCGATCGCTCTCCCCCTGATTTTCCAACTTGACATCACTACCATCGCATGGGTTTGTCAAAGAGCGAAAACAACAGAGCGATCGCACTCATGTAAATAAAGGCGATCGCACCTTTGACAAAACAAAAAAGGCGATCGCAATTACTCTTGGTGAAAATAAAAGCGATCACCCTTCTCCCGACAAAAGAGTGATCGTTTCTTCCATAATTCCACTTATGAGAGCGATCGCTCTCATGTCAATCACACTAAAATAAAAGGCGATCGCAGTTAGGATTAAACAGCTCGAAAATCTTGTGTACCCACCAAAATAGCCTTTCGTGGACCGATAGCTTTGGCTGCTTGTACCATTTCTTGATTCCAGCCGACCACTGGTAGGTGACCAATCCCATGTTCGTGAACGCTGTAACCTAGTTCGTAGATACTCTTCTGGTCTGGTGATACGAAGTAATAGGCATCTAATGTGAACCTGAAGTTGGCGGACGGTACAGTGTTGTTCGCCCAATAATAGAGGTCAAACACTGTCCTGTAATTGGCAGGTATTTCTTTCAACGGGATCACGATGCCAGAGTTCTGCCCGTTGATCCTCTGAATCTCACTGTCGATGACGTCACCATTAGACTTATCCGCAAATCAGAAATGCTTACGGTGAATGGGTTACAGCGATAAAATTCGGTGTGCGATCGCAGAATCAAATGTACGAGAAAATAGGGCTTTCAACATATATTGTACCTAAACTATCACTTTAAAGCTAAAATATAGATATGAGATTATTTTATTTTATTCAAGCTAATTTAAACATTAGTCATTAGTAAAAATAACCGATTAAGTCGTAACCTTACTAGTCCACAAACTGCCATAATTATTTGACTATATTTATGACGAGCCAGACGGAATTTATCACTAGCCACTCGGAAAATTTTTACCTTGCCGATTAAATGCTCAACACCTATTCTCCTAGATGACAACTGTCTATTCTCTTCTTTTTGTAATTCGGAGATTTCTTTATTTCTAGGCTTTTTAGATGGAGTCATAATTGTAGTTCCTCCTATATAAGCTTTATCTCCAATAAATTTTTGTTTAAAATCGAATTTACCTTGTGTTTCTCGAAACAAATTAATGTCACTTGTTTTTCCTAATTGTCCAATATAAATATCAACAATATCTTCTCCGTGGGGCAATACAATGAACTGGTTTTTTAACGTATGCATTTTTTTCTTACCAGAGTAGTATTGTTTTTGTTCTTGATAGTCTGTAGGTCTTTGTATTGCTTGCTCTGCGCTGTCTACAATCAATTCATATTCACAAAGAGTTTTTCGTAATTCTTGATATTTCAGACTATCCCCTTCTACCTCTTCCATTTGAGAAGCTGGTAAGATATCTCTCAAAATTTCTATCCAATAATTAAATGCATCATTAGCTTTAGTTTTTGAGATATCAAATAATAAACCTAATATCTCAAAAATTGGTTTTTGTCTTAAGTAAACTAGACATAGACAAACCCCAAGTTTCGGAGATATTTCTGGTTTACGTCCACCACCGGAAGCAATAATTCTGACTTTAATTTTTTCAATTTCTGCTTGTTTTTTTAGATGTCGTTGTTCTGCCAACGCAACTAATACTATAAACTGGTCATAATTAATACCGATTAATCGCTTTGCTTCTTGAGGATATGATTCGATTCTGGCTAAAGGACTCGTCATTATTGATGCACCCAATTTTTTGTGATTTTTTTATTTTCTCACAAACTTTGTTTTAAGGACATGTCTAATGGTATGGGGGGATAATTCAGGAATTGGTAAGCGGTTTTCAACTCCAAATCAATCGGCGCAATTGGTTAAGAGAACGCGACGATCTTTCTCCTATCCAGTGCTTAAATGGATTTATCGAAACAGTATTATTGACTCAGATTCAGCAGAAAATTGTCATCTTTATCGATGAAATTGATAATGTGCTGGGTTTGAAGTTTTCTACAGATGAATTTTTTGCCCTGATTCGCCATTGTTATGAAAATCGAGCAATGAAACCAGCCTACAGGCGACTTGCATTTGCCTTATTGGGAGTAGCTTCCCCTTCAGAATTGATTCAAGATAAACACTATTCTACCCCTTTTAATATCGGTCGAGCGATTGAATTGCAAGGATTTAAACTCGAAGATAGCGAACCTTTACTAACCGGATTGGTAGGCAAAGTTAGCAACCCGCAAGCAGTATTAAAAGAGATTTTATCTTGGACTAGCGGACAGCCATTCCTCACGCAAAAACTATGTTGGTTAATTGTCAATTACTGTAATAACAACACAGAATATCGCCCGCCTCAAGAGGATGAAGAAGCACAGTGGGTTGAGCAAATTGTGCAGCAGCAAATTATCAACAATTGGGAAGCTCAAGACGAACCAGAACATTTAAGAACAATACGCGATCGCATCCTCCGCAATACCCCAAAAACTATCCAATTATTGCAACTATATCAACAGATTTTACAACAAGGACAAATCCCCGCTCACAACTCCCCTGAGTACCTAGAATTACGTTTGTCGGGGCTTGTCGTCCAACACCAAGGCAGTTTAACAGTCAAAAACCCCATCTATGCTAGAGTTTTTAATTTGGATTGGGTAAATCAAAAGCTAGCACTAGAACTTGCTAATTCCCAGATAATTGCTACTGACTCTGCCTTGATGTTTGTGGGCATAGTCGCCGATCCACAAGCAATGACAGCAAGCGATCGCGATAATTTAGATATTTTACAGCAGGAATGGCAACAAATCCGCCAGTATTGCCAGCAATTTGGCGGGCAAGTTCTCCAGTCTGGCGATGATGGATTATTATTCTCTTTTGAGAGTCTAGAAACAGCAGTAAATAGTGCGATAAAAGTTCAAAAAGCACTGGCGATCGCTGCCACTAATTTGTTAAAACCAGAGCGGCTGCTACATCGAATTGGCATTCATTTGGGACAGGTATTTTTCACAGACAATGATGTCATCGGTCCAGGGGTAGACTTTGTGACACAACTGTACACACAAGCTCAACCTGGAGGCATTTGCTTATTTCAAACCGTCTACGATAGAGTTAAAAATCACTTACCAGTAAATGTAGTTAATTTGGAGCAGCATCATCTTACAGATAGCTCAGAACCTATATTTTTATACCATATTAATCCTTATCGTCCTGTGTCGATTAAAAATACTGCCGAATCCGTGAATCTCCCCTCGTACCCCAATGGCGCAGTTCCCCTCGATTCTCCTTTTTACATAGAAAGAACTGCGGTGGAAAAGCAGGTTTGTCAAGAAATTAGAAAACCTGGGGCTTTAGTCCGCATTAAAGCCCCAAAAGAAATGGGGAAAACTTCTTTACTATTGAGAACTTTGAATGATGCTGCAAGTCTTGGCTACCGCATTGTCAGCTTAAATCTAGAGCAAATTGACAACATAATTTTGCACGATTTGCATCGATTTTTGCGTTGGCTGTGTGCCAACATTACTCAGCAATTGCAACTGGAAATGAAGCTAGATGATTATTGGGATGAAGATATTGGCAGCAAAATTAGTTGTTCTCTTTATTTACGCAACCATATATTAAAACAAATAGATACTCCTCTAGTTTTATCATTAGATGAAGTCCAATATATCTTTGAGCATCCTTTAGTAGCTAAAGATGTTTTACCTTTATTTCGGTCTTGGTATGAAGAAGCTAAAAGAGAACCTATTTGGCAAAAGTTACGGATGATTATAGTTCACTCCACAGAAATTTATGTACCTCTTCAATTAAAACAATCCCCATTTAATCTAGGATTGCCAATAGAGTTAAACAACTTTAATTTAGAACAGGTACAACACTTAGCTCAACGCTATGGACTCAACTGGACTGACGGACGGGAAGCTACACAACTGATGGCTATGGTTGAAGGACATCCAGCATTGGTACATATGGCTATTTATCATCTCAGTCACGGGGAAATTAGCTTTGCTCAATTCATCGATACAGCAGCGACATCAAGCGGAATTTATTCATCTCATTTGCAACGTCATCAAGCAACGTTACAAGAACAACCTGAATTAGCAAAAGCGTTAGATACCGTCATAAATGCTCGACAACCAATTTCACTAGATGCGAGCATGACTTATAAACTCAGCAGTATGGGACTGATCAAACAGTTAAAAGATAAAGTCATACCAAGCTGTGAGTTATATCGGCAGTATTTTAGCGCTCTCTCCAGAGAAAAAACAATAATTCTTGCTACACAAGACTTTTAGGCAGGTCGTGGAGGGCAGCGTCTAGTAGAGCTTGGGGGGAGAGTGAATAGCCTGAAAGGGCTATGAAACCTCAAATTGATTACATCGACAAATGCAACTGTGAACCAAGGTTTGTTTTATTGACTTCAATCCGGGCTTGGAAGGCTTCTTTGAGGTGGGGCATATGAGTTACAGTGAGGATGCAGGCAAAATCGCAAGCGATCGCATTAATCGCGGCAATCAGGCGATCGCATCCTTCGGCATCTTGTGTACCAAAGCCTTCATCTATAATCAACAATTGTAACGCCGCCCCTGCCCGTTGCGCTAATAGTTTCGCCAAAGCTAAACGAATCGCAAAGTTAATTCTAAAAGCTTCTCCACCAGAGTAAGTTTCATAAGCTCGCGTTCCTCTGGCATCAGCAATTAAAATATCTAAAGTGTCTATCAGCTTGGCACTTTTCTTCGCTTTACTACCTCTTCCCGCTTTCTGCGTAATAAATTGCACATGTAATTGATTCGCGCTCAATCGTGAAAGCAATTGATTTGTCTCTGCTTCCAGTTGAGGCAAGACATTTTCAATCATCAGTGCTTGGATGCCATTTTTACCAAAAGCTTGCGTTAATTCCTGATAAACGCGCTGTTGTCGCTTGGCTTCTTGCAATTCTTGCTGCTGTTGTAAAAATTGAGTTTGCAGGATTTCCAGATGTTGAGCAACTTGTTCTAAACGCCCTAATTGCCCGATTTTTTCATCAAGTTCTCGTCTGCGAGCCGCAATTTGTTGCTGTAGGGTTTCAATTTGAGCAGTTGGGTTTGCTGTTTGTTCAAGTTGGGCAACGATGCTTTCGAGTTGGCGCTCAATTGTTTGCCTTTCAGTCATTCTCTCATGTCTGGACGCTTCTAAGTCTTGAAATCTGACTTTGAGTTGCGGGTACTGCTGTTGAGCCGACAAAAGTTGTTGATAGCGCAATTCCCAAGATTGCATTTTGCGTACAGTTGTGCGAATATTATTATGCTGCTCCGAACTGTAATTAATTTCGGCAATGTGTAGCTCAAGGGCGGCAATTTGTTTAGCACATTCAGAATTGGTTTGAAGCAGCTGAATTTGACTTTGTAATTCGGCAATTTGCGCTTCAATTTGCGGTTTTCGTGCCGCTATTTGCGAACTTCGCTTGTTTGCGTCTTTAATTTGCTGAAGTTTAATTTCTGCCCATCGCCAGCGCTCAACTTCACTACGTGCAAGAGCGTGGTCTTGTTCGTTATAATTGAGTTGTTGAAGATATTGATTTAATTGCTGTAATTCGAGTTGTTTTTCGCTTTCATAATCGCCAACTTCAAGCGATCGCTCTAAATGCTGTTTTTCGGCGGCAATTTGTTGTAGTTGTGCTGACGCATCACTGGTAGACTGAAGTTGTGCTGCTAATTGTCCTCTTTGTTCCCGCAAAGCATCATAATTTGCCAACTTTTGCGCTATTTCGCGGTATTCCTGCCTGAGTACCTGAATTTCTCTATCCGAAAATGCCATTTGCTCTCGGAATACCCACAATTGCCCTTCCGTATCCTTGTACTCTGCTTTGGTTTTATCTGTGACTCGATTCCAATGATGTTCATCCAAAGGACGTTCGCACAATGGACAAAGGGCATTTGGATTTTGCAACATTTGCAATTTTTGATCTAATTCTCCCAACAGTCTTTCATACTCTCGTTGCTGCGCTTGCAAGCGTTCGATAAAGTGACGCCTTTCTTGTCCTTTTTCCTGCACTCGTTGCAGATAAACTCGCTTTTTCTCTAATTCTTCAATTTGCGTTCCGACATCTATCACCGCTTGTTGCAGTTGCGGTTGGCGTCCAAATGCGCGTTGCAGTTGCTTTTCTGCTTGTTGGAGTTGTTCGAGTCGCGCTACCAAACCGGCACCAACCCGATCTAACTGGGTTTGCAAAGTCCCTCGCTGTTGCAATAAGGGAGATACTTGCATTTGTAGTTGATCTAAATGAGCAACTCGGTTACGCGCTTTTGTTAGTTGTGCTAAAGCTGTTTCAACTTCGCTTTTATTGGTGAGAGTATGTTGAATTTCTTGCTCTTGTTGCTGCAAAACCTCTAATTGAGCGTAAGCTTGTTGCAGTTGTCGTTCTTGATCGTTAATTTGTTTCGTCAGTTGATGTTGTAGTTGTTGACGCTGTTGTACTCGCTGTGTATATTCTTCAAATTTGGCGCTTAAAGATTCTTCTTGAGATTGTAGCGTTTGATATTGCGCTAACCCTGCTTTTATCTCGGTTTCTTGACTTAAGATTGCTTGTAATTCGGATAGCTGACTATTAATTGCTAGCTGTTCTTGTTGCAAGCGATCGCAATCAGAACTAAGATTTTGGTATTGTTGCCTGACAAAGCTCAGTTGTTCAGTCCAATTTTGCCGAGTCAGCTGGACAACTTGCAAACTTTGGATTTGAATATTATCAAAAGCTTGTTTTTGTTGCAGTTGATTGAGTTCAACTTCTAATTCTGCTTGTTGTGCTTGTGTCTCAGAGCCTTTTTGCAGTTGAGTTTTGCTCGACTCCAAAGAACGCTCTAATTCTTCTACCTTTGCTTTAAACTGACGAGACGATTCTTTGGCTCGTTCCTCCAATTCATCGTATTGATTTAGCTTCAATAACTCTGCTAAAATTTCCTTGCGTTCATTCGGACGCTTGAGCATAAACTCGTCCGCACGACCTTGACGCAGGTAGGCGGAGTTAATAAAAGTTTCATAATCGAGCTTAATATGTTCTAAAATAACATCTTGAGTTGCCCTTACTCCTTTGCCGGTAAGTGCGCGAAACCCAGAAGGTGTTTCCACTTGAAATTCTAAAACGCCAGTTCCACCACGAGGACGGGTACGAATAACTCGATAAATTTGCTGATTGTTTTGAAAAGTGAAATCAACTCGAACTTCTTTTGCTCCAGAATGAATCACATCATCTTCAACACCGGCGCGGCTTTGACCCCAAATAGCCCAAGTGATAGCTTCGAGAAGGGAAGATTTACCCGCACCATTGGAACCACAAATACAAGCCGTATGCAAGCCGCGAAAATCTAAGGTTGCATCACGGTAACTGAGAAAGTTTTTGAGGATTAGTTGTACTGGGATCATCGAGGCTATAGCGCCACATATACTACATTTTCTAAATAACAGTACAGATGCACTTATAAATTAGTTTACCTATCTGGAAATCATGTTTCTAGTATTAAAGACATTAATTTTACAAAAATTAACAATATGATCGTCGTATTTTTCTTGTTATGCAAAAAATTTTATTTGAGTGAGAAAAAATTAACCTGTCGCGGGCTTTCGCTTTCAGTTAACATACATATGAAAGCAGGGAGGATAAATAAAGGGGACAAGAGAAAAACTTTCCCCTACAGCCTGACTCCGCTTTGTTGGCTACTTTTGCTCCCTGATCGCACTATGAATAAAAATCGCAGATTATATTCAAGATGATAGTTTATATATTAGACATCTGTTGGAAAAGATGTAGAGACGTAGCACAGAATAGTCTAATCAAGGGTTTCGGGTAACGCATAGTTCATTTTTGGAGATGTCTATTAGGCGAGTTCAAGATGTGCAGGAGCAAAGCAGGCACTATTTTTGGATAATCTAAAAAAATCTTTCTTTAAATAAAAGCGATCGCTTGGGGTTTCAACTTGACTTCTGTACTTACAGCAGATTTGGTATTGTTGTTAACAAAATTTACACCAAGACAAGTTTGAGGAGAAAATCTAAAGTAAAAATAAAGTATTAATGCATAAGATTGCGAATTTGTCTACAATATAAATAAGAGTTCGCATTCAGCCGATCGCTTCTATTCAATGGCATACATATGTGGACATAAATAGTCAAAAAAGATTCTGGAACAAATTCGTTAACTCTGCGTCATATATTAATCTTGCCAATAACACCTCAATTGTCAGAAATAAAATAGAATATGTCAAGGAACAATTTGACAAACTTCCAGTCATAGAGACTCTTTCGCCTTCGGAATATGCCTATAGACAGGTTTAAAAAGTTTTAGAAACAATCTCAGTAAATCGACGTCATTAAACATATGATAAAAACAAACGGAAACCCTCTTATGACTCACCTTAATCGCTGGAAATATGCAACGGCTGCACTCATGTCAATGGCTGTAACCACTGGTGCTATTGTCCCCATGTTTATATCTACACCTGCTAGCGCACAACGCATTTATGGTCAATCAAGATCAGTTTCTATTCCTAGCGGAGTGACATTTCCTGTAGCTTATGAAAAAGATAAAGTTGTTGTTACTCCTGGAGAAACTACACCGTTAACACTAACAGTTGCAAGCAACATTATTGATAGCAGCAGAAATGTATTGGTTCCTGCGGGAACTCAAATTGTCGGACAATTGCAACCAGTAACTAGAAACGGTAAAAAAGGTGTTCAATTCGTTGCCCAAGAGTTAGTTTTTGCTTCTGGTCAGCGTCAGTTTGTAAATGCTTCTTCTCCGGTAGTTACCAGAACTGAAAAAATCAGCAAAGGAACCGATACAAGTAGAATTGTCACAGATGCAGCGATTGGCGCGGGTGCTGCCAGCGTAATATCACTAATTACAGGCGATCGCAGAATTCAAGCAATTGAACCGATTGGTGGTGCGGCAGCTGGTGCAGCGGCAAGTGTGCTGTTACGCAAAAACCAAACTGAAGTCTTCGTCCTCAAACCAGAACAAGATTTAAATATAACTCTGCGTTCTAATTTGGTAGTATCCCGTTCTTACTAGGCTTAACTAAACTTAAGCCGTGACTTTGATCATTTCTAACGAGCGATCGCATACACAGATTCAAGTGGCGATCGCTTAATTTTTCACTTCCAATATATTAGACATCAACCGAATTTAATTATGCGTTAACCGAAACCCTTATAGAGAGGCGAAATTTCGCGTCTCTACATTCTTTTCCAGCAGATGTCTATTAATAATGTAGAGACGTAGCACTGCTACGTCTCCATATGTGTATTTTTTCACCGCACACTCATACTGCTACTTTTCATATGCGTTAACCGAAACCCTTGTAGAGAGGCGAAATTTCGCGTCTCTACATTCTTTTCCAGCAGATGTCTATTAATAATGTAGAGACGTAGCACTGCTACGTCTCCATATGTGTATTTTTTCACCGCACACTCATACTGTTACTTTTCAGTAGATTAAGGTATGCCGTCAGTCAGTTAAGCAACATTATATCTGAAAGCGATACTTATCCTATTTAAAACCTGATTCTTGCCAAAGCTAGATTTGATTAGCTTTTACGGCGTTTCCCTGGAGATTTATTTTAAATTAATTAATAGTAAAAAAACTCTTGCTTTTCCCGCAACTATTTTTTTAAAGGCACGTCTTACTGAATATCAAGGATTGTTTAAATACTTATGTCGTAGCTCAGACTGCTCATAAGTTGATAGTTTGTCATGCTGAAACATGCTATCTCAAAAAGCAATTAAACAAACTTGATTTAACTCAGTGCAAATACCCTTGAAGTTAGCTAACAAATAGCAATACTATAGCAGTCTGATCAGGAGAGCATGAAAAGTTAGATTCCCGACTTCTTCAAGAAGTCGGGAATCTGAATCGCGAAATTGCACTTGGGATCTAGTATTGCTATATGAACGTTATAGCTAACTAAAACTATTGAGAAAACTCATTGATTACTTGGAACTATTTATCTGATAAATTGTCTGAGTAATTAACACAAAATAAACAGAATTGGTGGGGAGAACGGATTCAATGTTTAGTTTAAATCGCTGCAAAAAAACAACAGCTGCACTGATGAGTTTGAGCGTAACAGCAGTTGCTGTAGCACCCTTCATTGCACCTGCACCATCATTTGCTCAAACAACTTTTTCTGATGTTAACTCTAACTATTGGGCAGGAGAGTTTATTCAAAAATTATCAGAACGAGGCGTTATTGCTGGCTTTCCTGATGGTACATTTCGCCCAGAAGAACCAGTAACCCGCGCTCAATTCGCCGCAATGGTTCGCAAAGCTTTCCAAAAAGCGCCAAAACGCGAAGCAACTCGATTTAACGATGTAGCTAGCAATTATTGGGCGTACAGCGCGATTCAAGAAGCTTATACTACTGGTTTCTTATCAGGATATCCCGGCAATCGCTTCGAGCCTAACCAAGCTATTCCTCGGCAACAAGTTTTAGTTTCTCTCGCCAATGGTCTAGAATATTCTGCTAGCAGTAACGCTGAAAGCACTCTGCAATATTACAACGACTCTTCTAATATCGCTGGTTATGCCCGCAATCCCATCGCAGCAGCAACTGAAAAGCGAATTGTCGTCAACTATCCTAATATTAACTTCCTCAATCCTACCCAAACTGCTACACGAGCGCAAGTAGCGGGTTTTATCTATCAAGCGTTGGTTAGCACCAATCAAGCTACCGCAATTAACTCACCTTACATTGTCGCTGCTCAATCGACTACTCCCACACCAGTAGCTGTGAAAATCCCTCAAGGAACAGCTATTCCTATTAAATACGACAAAGCAGAAAAAATCCTCGTAACTAAGGAAGAAACAGCGCCTTTGACACTCACAGTAGCGCAAAATGTGGTAACACAAGAAGGAACTATTGTAATTCCTGCTGGTAGTCAGGTTGTCGGTCAACTGAAACCAGTTAAAGGTGGTTCTCAATTCGTTGCTCAGAAATTGATTTTGCCTTCAGGTCAAGAGTATCCAATCAACGCTACTTCGGAAGTAATTAGCAAAACCGAAACAGTGAAAAAAGGCATTAGTACTTCGGCTATTCTTAAGAATACCGTATTGGGTGCAGGTGCCGCTGCTGCCGTCTCTGCTGTCACAGGCGATCGCGCTATCCGTGCAGAAGAAGTTTTGGGTGGTGCTGGTATCGGCGCCTTGATCGGTCTATTCTTTGGTAAAAAGAGCGTTGACTTAATTGCGATCGAGCCAAACACCGATTTACAAATGACAATCAATCAAGACTTCCAAGTTTCACTTAAATAGTTATACCATTTCTGTGTGAAGTTGCGCCTAATTTAGCCCACGCAGGTGGGCTTTGTACGTGTAGCCGCGAGTTTACTCGTCGGGTTATTAAGCGCAGCCTCATAAAGAATTGGTATTAGTTGTTAGTTGTTAGTGGATAGTGGTAAACAACGATCGCTCAACAACCAACAACTAACCCTCAACAATCGGCAACCAAATAATAAAAGTGGTTCCTGGTGCTGAGGGTGATTTAATTATTGAATTAATTGCAGGGCTGAAAACTTGAATTTCGCCCTGCATTTGCTGTATTAATTGTTTAGCGATCGCTAACCCCAATCCAGAACCAGGAATTTCTGTTTCGGCTTGTACACCGCGATAATGTCGTTCTCCCAGATGTTCTAAATCTTGTTGGGGAATCCCCGGACCATTGTCACTGATGGCAATTCCGCAAAAATGAGGTTTTTCTTGTCCTGCCTGAATTAAAATCTTACCACCAGTAGGAGTGTATTTCAAGGCGTTGTCGATAACATTACTTAATACTTCTCGTAATGTTTTGGAATTAGCGCGGACTAAAGGTAAATTTGGTGGAATATCCGAAATTAATTGCAGTTTTCTTTCTTGGGCGATCGCTTTAGCTGACACTAATAATGGATTTAAGATATCAACTAAAGCCAAGTCAGCTTCTTTGTCTTCGCTTCCGGGTAATAACAGCGGTGGTTTCGGCTCGTTCTGCACAGTTGCTTCCACAAATACTTGTTTGTCTGGAAGTTTGAACGGTGCTAAATCTCCTGCTGTTAAATCAATGACTTTATCGAACTGTTGCAGTAATTCTTCAAGGCGATCGCTTTCTCGAACTATACTTGCGGCTACTTCCCGATTAGCATCGCCTGAGCGTAGTCGCTTGAGAAGTAGTTTACCAAAAGTCCGCAAAGCTGTAAGCGGGTTGCGAAACTGGTGCAATAAGTTATCGAGTAAATCCTGTTGCTTTTCTTGGATAATTTGCTGTTGATGCAACGAGTGCTCTAACCAGGCTCGACGCTGATCTAAAATGATTGCGATCGCTAAAGTTTGGGCTATCCTTTGAATTTCACTGCGCTCCTTTTCATCCCATCCTCTGTCTTCTCTGGCTGTCACCAACAATCCCATCATCACACCCTCGTGAATTAGAGGTAAAACAATTTGATTGTCATTTAATACATATTCTTCTTGTAAAGGGGGTTGTGCCTCATTTGGCGTTTGGGATGCTGATGGTCTCAATAACTTCTGTTTTGGTAATGCTAAAGCATTTCTGACTGTAAAGGACTTGCGTGTTGATACCGGAGCAGTGTCTTCTATGAACCGAACTACTGCCGTATCAGGGTAAACCACTACAGGAATCAGTTTTGCTTCACCCGTCGTCGCTTCTGCCAATTCTTGCGTCAAATACACGACACTCAGAGTTGCTCCCAGCCCTTGGGTTAACAGTGCGATTTGCTCTTGGCACAGAGTAACAAACTCAGAACTGGCAGACATTAACATTTTTCACATCTTGCTTAAAATTACAGAATATGAGGGATGGTTAAGTCACATACCTTAGTTTTTCCCTCATTCATTTAATAAAGCTTAACTAAAACTTGCAAGTAATGCTTTGCTCTTTGGGATTATATACTTGACTTCTTTTAATTTCTTGACATTTACAAGTATTACTTCTATTGTATTAAAACTTAAGAAACTATTGATTTTTTTAAGTAGAACTTATATAATGACGACGTGTTTTGTAGCTATCACTACAATCTGTGTAGCTTGAAAGAGGAGGAAAATAGGTTGGCAAGGAGACGCAAACGGAAGAGTCGTCGTCGCCAGGAAGGGCGACGTATCCTGGAGCATGTGCCTCAATATAACATCGAAAGCGGCGAAGAGAAGCCTGTGACAGCAGCGAGAAAATTTATTCAAGCTGAAGGTATATTGCCGCCCGCCTTGCTACTCGTAAAGCGGAATGAACACACCACAGACCGCTATTTCTGGGCAGAAAAGGGGCTGTTTGGTGCTCAATACGTAGAAGAGAACCATTTCCTGTTTCCTAGCTTGAGGGTATTAGAAAATCCTTCAGGTCAAGAAACTCTAGCTCTGGCTAGCCGTTAAAAAAGAAATAGTTGTCTTAGAGATTGAGCTTGTGCTTGTGACAATTATTAACTGGCAAAATTGTTCAGTTATTTAAAAATTGAATTTTTTTTAAGTTTTCAGATGATTTGCCAGTCGAGCCAGTCTAAGTAATACAAACAATCAACTCCTATCAAACTGCGCTTGTTTGCGAGGGTTGATTGTTTGTATTGTTAGATATTTCACTCGTCATGAGGATAAAGCGATCGCGTCACACAAGTAGCGCGTACTGATAAAATGCGAATTGTGTTTCCTTGGTAAAAGTTTATTACTTTGGCAAGAGGAAACTTTTAACGACATTACGAGTGATATTTAATAGCTTTTCCCCCAGGTAAAGTCTTTTTTTTCGTCACCAGCTTACATCTCAATCATCAAAGATACTTAAAATTTCGGTTATTCAGAAATTTTTAGCTGTAATTCCCTCTGTAACTCACTGAGTTCATCTCGATGGGCAATTACAGTTATTTTACTTAGTTCGTCTTTTTCGCTTTGAGTTGGTTCTATTTTGAGCAATACCTTCTCAAGCCTTCCGGCTTTTTTCCAATAATAAATACCACTCAAGGGTGAAAGCAATACCATCCCTAGAAACACCATACTCAGGCTAGGAAAAAGCAGCGACAACACTAATGATAGAGAAGCAAGACCCGCCGCTGCTAAAAAAGTTAAAAACAAAGCCAAAAACCAGCTGGGTCTGACAAAGCCTTCAAACGTTACTTGATTTTGTTGAGAGTCTACCGCTGCCACTCGGTAAGACCGTGAGCGAAAATACTCTTTTATTTTCGGCATTAAAGTATCTTCGTCAAGAGTGGACACTAGTTGCGCTTTTTCTATGCGGTCTTTAGTCGAGGCACGGATAAAGAAAAACAGCCCTACCGATAACAACAAAGTGAGCAGCAACGTGGATGGCAGAATAGTAGTATCCATAGGAAATTGTTACTTTTGTAGTGGAGGAGACTTATTCATTATTAATTATTGGCTAATTTGTCCTCCGTTGTATGTATTCTTGCCACAAACGAGCTAAATCCTGCGCCGTAGAAAGCCATTCTGGGGAAACTTGGTACATCCGTCTAGGGCGCCCGCGTCCTTCGAGTTTCTTCCAATACCCAGTGATTGCCTTTTGGTCTTCCAGAAATTTAATCGCACTGTAAAGCACAGTGTCCGAAAGCCTATAAGTAGGATATTCGTTTTCCAATTTCTGAATCAACTCAGTACCGTAGGATTCACCTTCTAGCAAAATATGCAAAATGTAACAAACTGCTAGTTCCTGACAGAGGTAAGTTGGCGGAGGATTCTCAAAGAATTGATATATATCCTCAAGTTTCATGGTTAGTGAATGGCTAAAAAATGCCTTATAGTGGTTGAACCTACAAATTGGATCGTTAGTATATAGTGCTACCCTCCCGATTAGGAAGTATTTAACGCTAAATTAGGCTTTATTGCCAAAAACCAAGCATTAAACCAGTTCCTACAGTTAAGTGTAGGGCGGGTATGCTAGTTTGAGAGACGCAATAAATTACACCTCTACCCAAGCGGGCTTGGGTTGTGGTGAAAAGGGATGAGACAACGAATATACCGCCATCCTTGTGTCAAGTGATGCCGAGCTAGTTAGAACTGCTTAAGCATAAGATGCCATCTAAGCAATTTTAAAGGCAAAATGCGTTTTTTTTTTAAAACTTAATAAACACTTTTTTTTACGGTGATTATCCCGGTGTCAATCCTCAAAAAATAAGCTAATTTACCGAGCGATGCAAGAAAAAAGCAGTTGCCCCATTCGCCAAAAAAGCCTTTTAAGCCTTGCAGACTCTTGGAGACGCTAAGAAGACCCCATTTTTGTTCATGAAGAGGGGTAAAAGGGAAAGGGGTTTTTAAGAGGGGTAAAGGGAAAAGAGGAAAGGGGAAAGGAGGTGGAGTCATTTAAAATCAGTCGAAAGAGTTTGAAAATATTTTTTCCTTTCCCCTTTTTTCCTTTCCCCTTTCCCCCTCCCAGATTGGTGAGATATTCGGTTCAAAACTGAAGTAGGCTGTTGATAGCGGCACAGATTGAGATTAAGTACTGACTTGTGTACTTGAGATCCTCTTATCCTTTCTGGTAAGTATGATAGTAAATTTAGCAATTCTCCAAGCACGTTGGTGATCGGTATGTCAGAAAAGTCCAGATCGCAAGGATCTTCCTCACCCCTTTCGGAAATAGCCCAAGCATTTCGTCTCACAGGATGGATTAGCTTTTGGTCGCAGTTAGTACTGGGGGTAATTGCTAGCGGAATTTTGGTGTTTGCCAGCTTGATTCGCAACACGAATGCTAATCAAACAGCTGTGGGAACTGGTTTAGGTATATTTTTTGCAATAGCTGCGGTAATTAATTTAGCAGGATCTATATTCTGGGCTTTTCGTTATGCCAGAATTGCCAGACAGATGCAATCGAGCAATCCTAACAACCGTCCCCGGAAGGCAGAGACAATGGTACTCTTACGGACGGGGTTAATAGTAAACTTAGTTGGACTGACACTAGCGTTAGTGGGCGCCGAAGCGATAGTTGGTGCTTTGTTGGCAAAGGCATTAACTTTACCGCAACAAGGTTCAGGACTTTTACAAATTAATCCTTCCCAAATTATCAGTGCCCTGGATATTGTTGTTGTACAGGCAAACACCCAAACCCTTCTGGCTCACTTTATTGGGCTGGTAGGGACGATTTGGCTACTTAATCGCGTTACTAAACCGCAATGAGGAGGGGGGATGAGGGGATGGGGAGAGGGGGGGATGGGGAGAAAGAAGAATTATTCTTTTTGTCTGTTTGTCTCCTTGTTTTTCGTTACTAGCAAGCCAAAATAAGTATAATGCTGATGTGTTGGACTGGAAGATTATAGGCTAGAGATTAAAAAAATCAGTGCTGGATATTAAGCAAATACGGGAAAATCCCCAATTAGTTCAAGAACGGTTGAATAGTCGCGCTAATAAGTATGACATTCAGCCTATTTCCGAGTTGGATCGGCAACAGCGAGAATTGGAGGGAAAGCGAAATCAACTCCAAGCACGTAGTAATGAAATTGCAGGTTTAATCCCAATCAAAATCAAAGCCGGTTCTGACCCCAAAGGAGCAGAAATTCTGGCTTTGCGGGAAGAGGGCAAATCTATTAAAGAGCAATTGAGTTCACTGGAACCTCAGGAAAAAGAACTCAAAGCCAAAATTGAAGAACTTGTACTTGCGCTTCCTAACTTACCAAGCGACTCTACACCCATTGGGAAGAGTGAGGAAGAGAACGTAGAAGTACGGCGTTGGGGTGATGATTATATTCCTGAAAACCCGAATATTCTCCCCCATTGGGAAATTGGCGAAAAGTTAGGTATTCTGAATGTTGAGCGAGCGGTGAAAGTGGCTCAAAGTCGATTTGTGACGCTGATAGGGGCTGGTGCCGCATTGGAAAGGGCATTAATTCAGTTTATGCTCGATCGCCAGACTCAAGCTGGTTATATAGAAATTAGTCCGCCAATTTTAGTTAATACTGAGTCGATGACGGCTACGGGACAGTTACCTAAGTTCGCGGAAGAAAGCTTTAAATGTGCTGATGATGATTTGTGGTTAATACCTACAGCAGAAGTTCCTGTAACTAATCTTTACCGAGGGGAAATTCTCGATTCGGCTGATTTGCCTATCTACCATTGTGCTTATACTCCGTGTTTTCGCCGTGAGGCTGGTAGTTATGGACGAGATATGCGCGGATTGATTCGCCTGCATCAATTCAACAAAGTTGAATTAGTAAAGTTTGTTGAACCAGGGACTTCTTTTGAAGAACTGGAAAAATTGGTGGCAAATGCAGAAGCGATTTTACAAGCTTTGCAGTTACCTTACCGAGTTATAGATTTATGCACTGGGGATTTGGGATTTTCTTCTTGCAAAACTTATGATTTAGAAGTTTGGCTGCCTTCCTCAGGTAAGTATCGAGAAATTTCTAGCTGTTCCAATTTTATCGACTTCCAAGCACGACGGGGTAATATCCGCTTCAAAGAAGCGGGTAAGAAGGGAACTCAGTTTGTGCATACTTTAAACGGTTCTGGTTTGGCTGTGGGACGCACAATGGCGGCTATTTTAGAGAATTATCAACAACCAAATGGGACTGTGGCTATACCGCTCGTGCTGCAACCGTTTTTGGGGAGAGAGGTGTTGTGAGAAAGAGGGGGAAAGGGGAAAGGGGCAATGGGCATGGGGCATGGAAAGAATCATAGAATCATATTTAGAACGCGCATTACTTACAGCCACTTTTTTAATTCCCAATGCCCAATGCCCAATGCCCAATGCCCAAAGTGGGAAAATATGCCCATGTTTGAGGAGTGCTAAACTTTCAGAGATTTTAAAATAAAGATATATATAGCTCAATAGGTTCAATAATTTTCTCTATGCCAGTTTTAGCAGCGATCGCAGTCTTGGCTGTTTTGATCTTAGTACACGAGCTGGGACATTTCATCGCAGCACGGTCTCAAGGTATTTACGCCAACCGTTTTTCTTTAGGTTTTGGTCCGATTATTTTCAAGTACCAAGGTTCAGAAACCGAATATGCTCTCCGCGCTTTTCCTTTGGGTGGCTTTGTCGGTTTTCCCGATGATGACCCAGATAGTGATATTCCGCCGAATGACCCGAATTTGCTGCGTAACCGTCCAATTTTAGATCGGGCGATCGTCATCAGTGCGGGAGTGATAGCAAATTTAATATTTGCTTACTTAGTACTAGTTCTTCAGTTAGGTATTGTTGGTATTCCTGAAAAAATCAACTATCTGCCTGGTGTACTTGTGCAGCCGGTTAATGAACAGTCCATCGCTTACCAAGCGGGAATTAGGGAAAGAGACATTATTCTTGCTGTCGGTGGTAAAGAACTGCCAGCTTCGGAAAATTCCAGCATGTTGCTGAGAAAAGAAATTCAAAATCATCCAAATCAGCCAATTGAAGTGACTGTTCAGCACGAAAATCAACAACGTACCCTAAAACTAACGCCAGAAAAAGGAGCTGACGGCAAAGGTTTGATTGGTATTCAACTTGGTGCTAATGGTACACCCGTTTATCGTCGTCCTCGCAATCCGCTAGAAATTTTTAGCCTTGCTGCTAACCGATTTCAACAATTAGTTGTGGGTACGGTGAGTGGTTTTGGGCAGTTAATCACGAATTTTAAACAAACTGCCGGACAAGTTTCCGGACCGATTAATATTGTCAAAGTCGGTGCAAAGTTGGCTGCTGATGACAGTGCAAATTTGCTTTCATTCGCGGCAATTATCAGCATTAACCTGGCTATTATCAATATTTTGCCTCTTCCGGCTTTGGACGGAGGACAACTGGCTTTCCTGCTGATTGAAGGTGTGCTTGGTAAACCTCTGCCGTCTCGCATTCAAGACGGTGTGATGCAAACTGGTTTGGTGCTACTTTTAGGTTTAGGACTTTTTCTGATAGTTAAAGAAACTACACAGTTGGAGTGGGTACAAAAATTATTCCAGTAAGCAATACTGGCAAAAGGCTATCTAAAAAGCAACGGGCGCGAGAAATTCTTTTGCGCCTGAAGCTTTTATATCCTGATGCGACTTGCTCGTTGAACTACTCAACGCCTGTACAGTTGCTAGTTGCAACAATTCTCTCTGCTCAGTGTACAGATGAGCGAGTGAATAAAGTAACACCAGCTTTATTTGGTAGATTTCCGGATGCAGCTAGTTTAGCGATCGCCGATTTGATAGAGTTAGAAAACTTGGTGCATTCAACTGGGTTTTATCGCAATAAGGCGAAGAATATCCAAGCTGCTTGTCGGATGATTGTCAACGAGTTTAACTCCCAAGTGCCAAACCAGATGGAACAGCTTTTACAACTTCCGGGTGTGGCACGGAAAACGGCTAATGTGGTACTAGCTCATGCCTATGGCATTAATGCTGGAGTGACGGTAGATACTCATGTCAAGCGCATCAGCCAACGTTTAGGCTTAACTAAACATACAGACCCGATCCGCATTGAGCTAGATTTGATAGAGTTATTACCACAAGCAGATTGGGAAAATTGGTCAATTAGAATAATTTATCATGGTCGAGCCATTTGTAAAGCGCGATCGCCCGCCTGTATTGATTGTCAATTGGCTGAATTATGTCCTTCTGCTGGGGAATAGGGACTGGGGACTGGGGACTAGGAATTAGGGATTAGGAAAAGATTATTCACATTGATCTGTTTCTTGCCAATGCCCAATTCCCAATTCCCCATTTATCGATACCATTTGATAAAATGAAAAATGCTGTCTTTAAATAAGTAAAAAGTATATGGCAAAAAAGAGCATGATTGAGCGCGAGAAAAAGCGCGTCAAAACAGCCGAAAAATATGCGGAAAAGCGGGAAGCGTTGCTGGATGAGTTCCGCAGTACCGAATCTCCCCTTGATAGGTTGGAAGTTCACCGGAAAATTCAACAGCTACCCCGCAATAGCGCTCCTACTCGTCAGCACAACCGTTGTTGGGTAACAGGTCGTTCGAGAGGTTATTACCGCGATTTTGGGCTATCTCGCAACGTGCTGCGGGAATGGGCACACGAAGGTCTTTTGCCTGGTGTGGTTAAGTCTAGTTGGTAGTTGATGGTTGCTGGTTGATGGTTGATGGTTGTTTACCACTAACTACTAACCACTAACCACTAACAAAATCCTATTCCCCACAACACTTATCAATTCCCAGACTTTCTAAGAGTAGATCGCTGACGGCGTTAGCGATCGCAAACTCTCCATAGAAACTTTTGGAAAAATCAAATGCCTGCATCTCTGTAACAATGGCAATTACCAGAGAACCCAGGTCATTTTCTCCTTCCATGCGTTGGCGGACAAAAATTTGTGCTGCACGTTGGGCGATAATTTGATTGACGGCTTCGGGAATAAACTCTGTATCTAGCCACCGCAAGAGGCTTTCTCGTAACCATTCTCCCTCTTGTTGGGGATTTTTTGACGGTGGCAGGGTGATTGATCCAATAGGTTCAGTCATTTTCTTTATTTTATATGCAGAGTGATACAAAGGAGGATGCTTTTTTTATTTTGCGCTTAACGTATGTATGATGTCGCTGCTATTATTCAAGGCTATGCTCAAGGCTATTTTCTCATGGCTGATGACAGCAATGGCTTGGAGTGGTATAGTAGTCGCGATCGCACTTTAATTCCTTTGGATGAGCGATTCCGCTACCCTAAGTCTTTGCGACGTGTTATCAATCAAGAGCGTTTTTCTGTGGCGATAAATCGTGATTTTAAGGCTGTGGTATTTGGCTGCGCTAATCGCGATACAACTTGGATTTCACCTGAGTTACAAGATATTTATTGGGAACTTTACCAAGCTGGTTGGGCGTATAGTTTTGAAACTTGGCTAGGTGATGAACTAGCTGGAGGAATTTTAGGAATTGTCATTGGTGGGGCTTTTATTGGTGAGTCGATGTTCTACCGCATTCCTGAAGGTTCTAAGGTGGCAATGGTGAAGTTGGTAGAAAGATTGCGAGAAAGAAAATTTGTGCTGTTTGATGCCCAAATGATGAATCCTCATTTGGAAAGGTTTGGTGCTAATCGAGTTGATGATGATGAATATCAAATGTTACTCAAGCAAGCTTTGCTTTGTCGCTGTAAATTAGTATGAAGTTTGACAAACTTCTTAGTACAGCTTTTCTTTCTTGTGTAAGAATAATGCTTGAGTCAAATGTATCACGCACATGATTCAAAGCCAAGTAAGTAGATAAGATCGATTCCTATATAAATGTGGCTCAACTGACATAAAATACCGAGAGAAAATGAAAATTTTTCTTGCCCACGCTTCTGAAGATAAAGCTGTGGGCGCTGCTGCGGGCTTTCTTTTCGGTTGGTGATCCATCGGTAGTTTACGATACGATGAAGGTAAGCAGTGCGATCGCTGATCTTGTAGCCCACATTCCGCACTTCAATTGGTAGTATATGAAAACTACACACAAAGGAAATCCAAAATTATAATTTGGACAGCTAAGTAATAACTAAAAAAATAAATTATGCAGGTCAAAACTACCAGTTTTTATATTTTCTTGAAAAAGCTAGTTAGGGCTTGCTGAATAACATTATAAGTCTGACCAGATAAGGGCTTTCAGCTTTTTTCTCGAAAACAAGTGCAAGGTAATAGCATCTAGACCCTCAAAAAGCTTGCACTTTTGTGTAAAATTTCTGGGTAAATCTGAAAATCGAATGGTGAACCGATGATTTTTCAAGCTGTTTAGCCTCTATATTCGTTCTGTAGGCTTTTTCAGCAAGCCCTAGTTAAACAAGAATATTTAATTTCAATTTTATGGAATTATTAAAATCGCCGGATATCCAATGATAAATTAGACATTTTTAGGCGGCTAATAAATAATATTTTTGACAAGAAATAGGAAGAAATTGCAAGATTTGACAACGTTCATCAGTATTAATAATTAATAATATCTTGATTGCTAGTAATATTCTTTGAAACATTAATGTATTGCATTTTGAAGTGCGGAATGTGGGTTGTAGGTTAGGTTGACGCTAGAAAACCCAACATCTATCCTTCATCCTTTCTTTGGTCACTCTAGCAACCAGCGAAATAAACCTTCTACTGTAAGGCTGAATTCTTTAGCAAATTCTGGCACTGGCAACTGTGTTTCTAATTCTTCGTAAAAAGTGGTTGGTTTATCTGGCAAGTAGACAAACACAGATTGTTCTTCAGGATCAATCAGCCATCCCATCTGAGTTCCATGCTTAAGGCAATGCAGAATATTCTTGGTAACTTTAGTTTGACTTTGATCGGGAGATAAAATTTCAATTGTCCAATCTGGGGCAATTGAGAAGACATTAGCAACCCCACCATTTTCTTTGCGGGGAATTCTATCCCACCTAAACACAGAAATATCAGGCACAATTGAGCGATCGCCAAAGGTACAGCGAAGCTCACAAAAAGCCCGCGCAATCTGTTTGGGTTTTACGACCAAGTTAATTGCAGGTGCTAACTCAGTCTGAATTGCGCTGTGTTCTCCTTGCGGCATTGGTTTTTGGATGATACGCCCATCAATGTACTCAGTGGCAGGTTCTGTCTCTGCCAAATCCAGGAATTCACTTAGAGTAAGGGATTTAGCAGGGGTCTGTACCATTTAAGGTTTCCTTAGGAGTGGTAAGTTGTACACTGCTATTTGTTATTCTACTTTGCGTAATCGTCGAAGGTAATAGTCTTCATCTGTTTAAAGTTCCCTAAGGAATGCGGGGTATAACAACCCCATTGTAAGGGAAGGACGAGAGAAGATATAAGGTATGTCGAAAAGTCAAAATATCCCTATTATTAAACTATAAAGCAAAAACGCCCAAAAATCACATAATCATTTTTTTGTCAACTCGCGTCTTTTCTTCGCAATGCGAAAGCAGATTTACAAAGCCGTTGGGCGATCGCATATTAGGAGCAAGACGTGCGGTAATTTAAGAAATGTTTATATTAAGTTTATATTAAACAAGAGCGATCGACACGAGAAAACAAGGCTTTGAGATTGCTTCCTAGCGTCGCAATGACGGAAATACGTAGTCTGTGGGTAAGTCCTGTTTATATTAAACCAGATCGCGTATTTATCACGACTGAAACTCTGGCAGTTGGCAAATGGCTTTAAGAACTTGCAATAATTCAACTCTGAGTACTACAGCGACTAATTTGGTCGGCTAAACTTCTTCAGCTAAAAGTTGACCCTTCACTCGTTCATATTCATCTTCGAGAAGCCATTCTTGGGCAGCTTCATAGTTGGAGTGAGTAACTACAAGTTTATAGTCAGATCCAGGATTAAAAATACGGCAAGTGCCATCTCGATCACTTACTAGCATAAGAATTTTAGGTGGGAAAAGAACTGTATCAACCCAAAGTTCCAGGAATTTCCAGGTTTTACCTTGTTCTGCGAGGGCTAGTGCGTGGGATTGCATGATACTCACCTGTTGTCTTCACAATTTTAATCTCACCATAGTAAAGAGAGGTTTGGCTCCCATCTGTTCTAATTATGTAGGCGATTGGTTCGCAAAAGTAGAGTCCATACCGTTCGTAATCATCGTCTTCATCCTCTACTCCGGTTTGCTCTCCTCCCTCAATGATAGCCTGTGTGACTCGTTTTAGGGTTTCGAGATCGTTGAATACATGCGCTCTACCTTCTCTTCGTAACAGTCGTTGGACTTGAGGGGTATTAGGTAAATGGCGATCAATGATACTTGGTCGGGGATCAGGAATAATATCTCGGTCAATTCCACTCATGGGTTAGGCGATCGTATATCTCTCAAAATCGCTTATTGTAATCGATATGTGGGATTAAACCAAATCGCCTATTCCTGACGACTGAAAATCTGGCAGTTGGCAAATGGCTTTGAGAACTTGCAATAACTCGATTGCATCTGGAGATTCATTCAAGTTCAGTAATGGCATTAACTGATAAGTCGCCGGTGTACTTTGTCTAAGATAAACATACTGATAACGCAATCCATTCGTGATCAGTCCCCATACAGATTCTTGCTGTTCTAAACTTTTATAAGCATAGGTCAGCAGTTGTGGTAAACCTTGAAGTACGTCAGCTAAACTATTTTTCGTCTCAATCACTAACACCCAAAAAGGCGGCAGAGTAATTGCCTGAGCGTTGTTGATTGCTAAAATATCCATGCGTCCTTTAATATTTGTATCCTCGTCTTCGATGGAAATAGCAATTACATCCTCCATCGTCAACCGAATCAGCACATCATAAAATCCAGCCAATCGCATTAATGGGGCAAGAGTCAAAAATTTAACTAATCCTTCCGAAACTTTTCCCGCTGCTAGGTAACGTTTAAAGTCGTTTCTAATCCGCAATAAATCTTGCTGTTCAATCTCAGTCAGAGGTTGTAAGGTTAAGTAGTCTGTAAATGAGCCAATTGGCTGTTCTTGCAGCTTCAGCAAGCGATGAACGTCGTTTAAAGATAGGTTACTCGCTTCTACGGTGAGTGTCATAGGTGCTGATAGGTTGATTTATACTAATCTTAATATTGTCGCAATTTCCTACCCGCATTGACTAGATAGATTGCATAAATTCATGTCGAAAATTTATCACGAAAACTCTGTGTCACTCTGCGCTTACCTCCGCGCTCCTCTGCGTTAAAATATGACTCTGGGCAGAAAATTATCTCATGAAATCCCGACGATTAAAATCGCGCGCCAGGTGCTTCAACGCGCTTAACCCGCGCAACGCACTGGCTTGGCTACATAAACAAAGTCCGCCTGCGCGGACTAATCTGGAAATAGGGTTTTAAATTTAATTTGGCGAGATTAATAAAAGAATGCTAAATACAGCGTTTGATCAATTTGTAGCAAATTAATCTTGGCAACCCGATGCAATGCCATTGTCACCCGATGCAATGCCAATGCAACCCGATGCAATGCAATTTCCCCTTATCTTTACGAAAAGCAAAACACTTTTAGCAAATCTGCCTACAGAATAGTTTGGAGTAACAATATTAATTAGCGATCGCGTTATGTCTCAACCCACGATAGAATCAATCCTTCAAGAAAAGCGTTTATTCCATCCACCAACTGAGTTTTCCCAAAATGCTCATATCAAAAGTTTAGAAGATTATCAACGCCTTTACGACAAAGCTAAAGCAGATCCCCAAGCTTTTTGGGCAGAACTAGCCGAAACAGAGTTACACTGGTTCCAAAAATGGGACACGGTGCTAGATTGGCAACCACCTTTTGCAAAATGGTTCGTTGGTGGTAAAATTAATATTTCTTACAACTGTCTTGACAGACACCTCACCACTTGGCGCAAAAATAAAGCAGCGCTGATTTGGGAAGGTGAACCGGGAGACTCACGCACTCTAACTTACGCGCAATTGCATCGAGAAGTTTGCCAGTTTGCCAATGTTCTCAAGCAGTTGGGAGTAGAAAAAGGCGATCGCGTTGGTATCTACATGCCAATGATACCCGAAGCTGCCATCGCCATGTTAGCTTGTGCGAGAATTGGCGCACCTCACAGCGTCGTTTTTGGTGGTTTCAGTGCCGAAGCTTTACGCGATCGCCTCATCGATACTCAAGCTAAACTAGTAGTCACTGCTGATGGTGGTTTCAGAAAGGATGCGATCGTTCCTCTCAAAGAACAAGTAGACAAAGCTTTAGCTGATGGTGCTGTCCCCAGTGTAGAAAACGTCCTGGTTGTCAAGCGTACCGGACAAGATATTTATATGCAATTAGGGGGACGCGATCATTGGTGGCACGATTTGCAAAAAGGTGTCTCCGCCGATTGTCCCGCCGAACCGATGGACAGCGAAGATATGCTGTTTATTCTTTACACTTCTGGCAGCACCGGCAAACCGAAAGGCGTTGTACATACAACTGGTGGTTATAACTTATATAGCCACATGACCACCAAATGGATTTTCGATTTGCAAGATACAGATGTATACTGGTGTACTGCTGATGTCGGTTGGATTACTGGACACAGTTACATTGTCTACGGTCCCCTTTCCAACGGTGTAACCACCGTCATGTATGAAGGTGCGCCCCGTGCTTCAAATCCTGGCTGTTTCTGGGATGTAATTGAAAAATACGGCATCAATATTTTTTATACTGCACCTACGGCAATTCGTGCTTTTATCAAAATGGGCGAACAACATCCCAATGCGCGAAATTTGTCTTCGCTACGTTTGTTGGGAACTGTTGGCGAACCGATTAATCCCGAAGCTTGGATGTGGTATCATAAGATAATAGGCGGGGAACGCTGCCCAATTGTTGATACCTGGTGGCAAACGGAAACAGGCGGTATTATGATTACGCCGTTGCCAGGAGCAATTTCTACTAAACCTGGTTCCGCAACTCTTCCTTTCCCCGGAATTATTGCCGATGTTGTAGATTTGGAAGGCAATTCTGTACCCAATAACGAAGGCGGTTATTTAGCGGTAATTCATCCTTGGCCCGGTATGATGCGGACAGTATACGGCGACCCAGAACGCTTCCGCAGCACTTATTGGGAACATATCCCCCCCAAAGATGGCAATTACATCTACTTTGCTGGCGATGGAGCGCGGCAAGATGAAGATGGGTATTTCTGGGTAATGGGACGAGTTGATGATGTGCTGAATGTATCAGGGCATCGTTTGGGGACGATGGAGGTTGAATCGGCGTTAGTGTCTCATCCGGCTGTGGCTGAGGCTGCTGTGGTGGGTAAACCTGATGAACTTAAAGGTGAGGAAATTGTTGCTTTTGTGACGTTGGAGGGCAGTTTTCAGCCGAGTGAAGAATTGAGTAAGGAGTTGAAAAAGCACGTTGTCAAAGAAATTGGTGCGATCGCTCGTCCGGGTGAAATTCGCTTTACTGATGCTTTGCCGAAGACGCGATCAGGTAAGATTATGCGGCGATTGCTGCGAAATCTAGCTGCGGGTCAAGAGGTATCGGGGGATACTTCGACTCTAGAAGATCGCAGTGTGTTGGATAAGCTGCGGGAACAAGCTTAAGATAGTCTTACGCAAAGGCGCAAAGAGTTAAAAGGGCATCTTTGCGTCTTGATCGAAGAGTTTTAAACTAATTTGTAGGTGTGATTTATGTACACAATAAATGCAGCGTGAAGGTTGAACATGATACGCTAGTACAGCTTGGCGTAAATAACAAAGGTACAGATGGTCGTGCTTTAATATAGGAATTTATCAACGCTCTTCTCGCGTCTTCACCTACATATATGAAAACAAGTCTAGTTGTATAGTTGGGGTATGAGTATTACTAAATATCTTATAGCGTTTCCTAGTCTGCTGAGGTACAAATTTATCTGCGTCCATCGGCGTTTATCTATCTTCATCTGCGGTTAATTCTTTCCTTGTGTACCTCATGAATGTGGGAATCGCTATAATATATTATTTCAATTGATGAAGATGGGTATTTCTAGATAATGGGACGAGTAGATGATGTGCTGAATGTGTCAGGACTACCATCGCAGAGACGCAAAGAATTAAAAGAGCGTCTTTGCGTGAGAATGCAAATTCATATTTTTAAGGGCGATCGCTTTCAAGTAAATTAAGCAATGAAGCATTTACAATTCCCTGAGTGGAAGCACAACCTAGAGAAATTAGAAACTACGAAACAGCAGAGGGAAGAAGTTTTTTCGCAGAATGGCTTGATTGTTTAAGAGACATGAGAGCCAGAGTTAAAATAGAAAAGAGAGTTGAACGAGTCAAATCAGGTAACTTAGGAGACTATCGCTCATTGAAACAAGGAGTTTTTGAACTGAGAATTGACTATGGTCCTGGCTACCGCGTTTATTTTGGGCAAATAGGGTCAACGATAATAGTTATACTCTGTGGTGGAGATAAAAGTACGCAAGAGCAAGACATTCTTCTAGCTAGGGAATATTGGAGAGATTATGAAAGACGTGAAAACCCCAACCAGTAGCAGTTACCACGATTATTTAATTTCTTCTCTTAAAGATCCTGAACATGCTGCTGCATATATTGGGGTTATGTTGGAATTGGAAGAAGAAGGTCGTGAACCCGAATTGCTGCGATCGGCGTTAAAAAATGTGGTTGATGCTTTTTTACTGTCAGATAATCTTTCACAAGAAGCTAAACAGCACTATGAACAGCTTGATAAGATGCTGTCAGAAACTGGTGGAACTGAAATTTACACTTTGATTGAGTTTTTGGATGCTCTTGGATATCGGATTGCGTTAGTACCGAAAGATTGATGCAGTGTTGAGAATGCGATCGCCTTACCTTCACCAGAAGCAAAATTTTTCACTGCAAGTAAAATCCGCTTTGCGTACTATCGCAGATACCCATAGCGCATAAACAGAAATTACCCGCTTGCCTGTTAAACTGTATTAAAGAGGGAAATTAATCCCTATTTTCAATTTACACTTCCTCTTATACTGACTTTTTCAAGGTGCGGTTAAAAAAAATCTGAATGCTAGACCAAATTTTTGATTATCTTAACTTTCATTTCAGCGTCGAAGCGTCTTTAGTCTTACTCGTTCTGATTTTACTAGAGGCGGTGCTATCTGCTGACAACGCCATCGCCCTCGCTGCGATCGCTCAAGGACTCGAAGACAAAGAACTCGAACGTAAAGCCCTCAATTTCGGCTTAGTCGTTGCCTATGTGCTACGCATCACCCTAATTCTCACCGCAACCTGGGTGCAACAATATTGGCAATTTAACGTATTGGGTGCAGCTTACTTGCTTTGGCTAGTATTCCAACATTTTACCTCAGAAGAAGGCAAAGATAACCAGCATCACGGTCCCCGCTTTAACTCATTATTGCAAGCCATCCCCGTAATTGCTTTCACGGATTTAGCATTTTCTTTGGATAGTGTGACAACAGCGATCGCAGTTTCTCAAGAAAGGTGGCTGGTACTCACAGGCGCCACAATTGGTATTATCACCCTGCGATATATGGCAGGTTTGTTTATCAAGTGGTTGGATGAGTATGTTTATTTAGAAGACGCAGGCTATATCACTGTAGCGTTAGTAGGCTTACGCTTGCTTTTGAAAGTCGTCAATGAGAGCTTTGTCCCACCAGAATGGGTGATGATTGGTGCGATCGCCCTCATTTTCGCTTGGGGGTTTTCTAAGCGCACTATACCAGAATTATCAGAAGAACCGGAAAAGAGCGAGATTAAATCGTCAAATTCTTAGCGAAAGTTAGTCATAGTTTTTGACACTATAGCGGTTATCAGTTGGGTGCAATACATCAAAGAATTAAGGAACCGCAGATGAACGCAGATGGACGCAGATAAATCTGTACTTGATTCAAACGAGAAGCGCTATAGTTGAATGGCTAGGTTTTAAAAAGTTTAGTCAAGTTTTGTATAGCAGCGAAGTCTCAAAATGAGGAGACAAGGAGATGGGGAGACAAGGAGATGGGGGCAAGAATTGTTCTCCTTGTTTCCCTTGTCCCCCTCCCCCTCTCCTAAATTACTCGTGCAACCAACGCATAATATCGGGTTGCCAATCGACTAACTCATCTTCCTTAAACCATAGGGAAACCTCATTTTGCGCGGTTTCCGGAGCATCAGAACCGTGTATGATGTTGCGACCAATATTTACACCTAAATCGCCCCGAATTGTCCCTGGTTCCGCATTCAGAGGGTTTGTAGCGCCAATTATCTTTCTCGCAGAGGCGATTACGCCATCACCTTCCCAAACCATCGCTACCACAGGTCCAGAGGTGATAAACTCCACCAAACTAGGAAAAAAGGGTCTTTCGCGGTGAACATCGTAGTGCGCTTCAGCCAATTCCCGACTGGGTTTTAGAAACTTCAAGCCAACTAGAGTAAAGCCTTTGGTTTCAAAGCGACCGATAATTTCACTTACTAGTCCCCGCTGTACCCCATCAGGCTTAATTGCTAAAAATGTGCGTTCCATCGTCATCTCCTCAAAGTTAACAAATTTGTTCTTTGTTAGTAGTTACAACTAACCACTAACCACTAACTACTAACTCTCAACCCTTGACCAATCAAAGTTTATCATGTCGCTGTAATACCCCTGCCTCAACGCTTCCTAGTTCGTAGATGTAAGGCGGTCAAAAACGAAACACCTTCTGACCAAAATTGAGTTCCATCGAAATTAGGGAAGAAGGTAGTTGAGTTTTTGACAACATGATATACTAATTTATGTACTAACAGTTTACATAAATGCTGGTATTTGAGGCAAAACTTGAAGGACAAAGTGTGCAGTATCAAGCGCTTGATGAAGCGCTTAGAACTGCGCGGTTTGTTCGTAATGCTTGCCTTAGGTACTGGATGGACAACAAAGGTATTGGGCGTTACGACCTCAATAAATTCTGCGCTGTCCTTGCTGCCAACACAGAGTTTCCTTGGGTATCCAAGTTGAACTCGATGGCAAGACAGGCTAGTGCTGAAAGGGCTTGGTCTGCAATTGCTCGGTTCTTTGATAATTGCAAGAAATCTAAACCAGGGAAGAAGGGTTTTCCACGTTTCAAGAAAGAACAGACACATGGTTCTGTTGAGTACAAGACTTGTGGATGGCGACTTTCTGACGACCGCAGGCATATCACTTTTAGTGATGGATTTAAAGCGGGAACTTTCAAGCTTTGGGGAAAGAAAGGTGACCTGCACGGATACCAACTTAAACAGTTTAAGAGAGTGCGGGTTGTGCGTCGTGCAGATGGCTATTATTGCCAGTTTTGTATCGACCAAGAGCGAGTAGAAAGGCGAGAACCAACGGGTAAAACTATTGGCATTGATGTTGGCTTGAACCATTTCTATACAGATAGTAATGGGGAAACAGTTGCAAATCCTCGCCACTTGCGTAAAAGCGAGAAGTCTTTGAGACGTTTGCAACGCCGGATGTCTAAGACTAAAAAGGGTTCTCAAAACAGAGTCAAGTTTAGAAATAAACTTGCTCGTAAGCATCTCAAAGTAAGTCGCCAGCGTAAAGACTTTGCTGTAAAGACGGCAAGGTGCGTGGTGAGGTCTAACGACCTCGTGGCGTATGAAGATTTGATGGTGCGAAATATGGTGAAAAATCACCGCTTGGCTAAGTCGATTAGTGACGCTTCCTGGTCGCTGTTTCGTGAGTGGGTTGAGTATTTCGGTAAAGTGTTTGGCGTGGTAACTGTTGCAGTTTCACCCCACTACACTTCGCAAAATTGCTCTAATTGTGGCGAGGTTGTCAAAAAGACTCTTAGTACCAGAACTCATGTATGTCCTCATTGTGGACATACTCAAGACCGAGACTGGAACGCGGCGCGAAACATATTAGAAAAAGGATTGAGTACGGCGGGTCACGTCGGAACTAACGCCTCTGGAGACATCGACCTCTGTGTGGGTGGGGAAACTCCTCCAAGTAAGTCGGGTCGTGGAAAGAGGAAAACCAAAGAGCGATCTTTGGAATCCCCACCCACGTGCGTAGTAGGGTGGGGAGGATGTCAATAATGCGTTAAATTAATTACTTGTGGGTGACACACAGAGGTCAGGAAGAAATGCGTGTTGAATCAACTGATGCATCGGAAGAGGTGGTGCAACCTCCGGCTAATGGACATAAGGCTGAAGTGAAGAATCAAAAGCAAAAAAAGCTGCTACCACCTAGTACCACTAGCGACGCGTCTCGCGTCAGCTGGAAAATTGAGGATAGCGAAGCCCTTTATCGCATCGAAGGTTGGGGACAACCTTATTTTTCGATTAGCGCGGCAGGTCATATCACAGTTTCTCCTAAAGGCGATCGCGGAGGTTCTCTAGATTTATTTGAATTAGTCAATGCCCTAAAGCAGCGTAATTTAGGATTACCTTTATTAATTCGATTTTCCGATATTTTGGAAGACCGGATTGAGCGATTAAATGCATGTTTCGCCAAAGCGATCGCCCGCTACAACTACGCTGGTATTTATCGTGGCGTGTTTCCCGTCAAGTGCAACCAGCAACGGCACTTAATTGAAGATTTGGTCAGATTTGGCAGACCTCATCAATTTGGCTTAGAAGCCGGTTCCAAGCCAGAGTTAATGATTGCTTTAGCGATGCTGGATACACCGGGAGCATTGTTAACCTGCAATGGCTACAAAGACCGGGAATACATCGAAACGGCGATGTTAGCCCAAAGACTAGGACAGACCCCGATAATTGTCTTAGAACAGATTGAAGAGGTGGATTTGGTAATTGATGTCAATCGCCAGTTGGGGATTAAACCAATTTTAGGGGTTCGCGCTAAACTCAGTACCCAAGGCATGGGACGCTGGGGAACATCATCCGGCGATCGCGCTAAATTTGGTTTGACAATGCCGGAAATTATCGATGCAGTTGACAAGTTACGCGAAGCTAATTTGCTCGATTCTTTGCAGTTGTTGCACTTCCACATCGGTTCCCAAATCTCCGCCATTAATGTAATTAAAGATGCCATTCAAGAAGCTAGCCGTATCTACGTAGAATTGGCGATGCTGGGAGCTGATATGAAATATCTTGATGTGGGTGGTGGCTTGGGTGTAGATTACGACGGCTCCCAAACCAACTTCTATGCCTCGAAAAATTACAACATGCAAAACTATGCCAACGACATCGTGGCAGAGTTAAAAGATACCTGTGCCGAACGGGAAATAGCCGTACCAACACTGATTAGCGAAAGTGGACGAGCGATCGCTTCTCATCAATCGGTACTGATTTTTGACGTTCTCAGTACCAGTGAGATTCCCCTCCATCCACCAGAACCCCCACAAGAGGGAGAACCCCCGGTTATTAATTACCTCTGGGAAACCTACCAAGGCATCAACAAGGAGAATTTCCAAGAGTTTTACCACGATGCTGCTCAATTCAAAGAAGAAGCCATTAGCCGCTTCAATTTGGGAATTTTGCGCCTCAGAGAACGAGCCAAAGCAGAGCGGCTCTACTGGGCTTGTTGTCATAAAATTCTTGACATAACCAGACAGGAAGAATACGTACCGGATGAGTTGGAAGACCTAGAAAAAATCATGGCTTCCATCTATTACATCAATCTTTCAGTGTTTCAATCAGCACCTGATTGTTGGGCGATCGATCAACTATTCCCGATCATGCCGATACACCGTTTGGGAGAAGAACCGACGCGACGGGGGATTTTGGCGGATCTTACCTGCGACAGTGACGGCAAAATTGACCGCTTTATTGATCTGCGTGATGTCAAGTCAGTCTTAGAACTGCACACTTTTAAACCAGGAGAGCCTTACTATTTAGGGATGTTCCTCAATGGAGCTTACCAGGAAATCATGGGCAATTTGCATAACTTATTTGGCGACACCAACGCAGTTCATATCCAACTAACTCCTAAAGGTTATCAGATTGAACACGTCGTCAAAGGTGACACCATGAGCGAAGTAGTCAGCTACGTACAGTACGACTCCGAGGATTTGGTAGAAAAAATCCGCCAGCGTTGCGAACTTGCTTTAGAAGAAAATCGCATTACCCTAGCGGAATCTCAGCGACTGCTACAAACTTACGAACAAAGTTTGCGACGGTACACATATCTTGATGGTAATGGTTAGGAAAAGGCAATGGGCAATGGGAATAAAGCCAAATTTCTTTCCATGCCCTATGCCCCATGCCCATTGCCCAATACCCCATTCCCTAATTGCCGTTTGTCCCTAACAATTCAGCGATCGCTTGCCGTTCAACTGGGGTATGAGATGGTACTGCTTGACGAGCATCGGTAATTAACCAGTCTAAAGCAGCAGCTTTGACATCTATCGACGCTCCAGTTTTATCAACGCAGTAACGCCCATACACCAGCTTATCAACCAAGCTCACCCCAGGACCCAGGCGCGAGTACTCAAAAATTACGCTGTTGTCTACGGTTGCACCACTACATACCCAGCAATTCGGACCAATCATCGTCGGACCGACGATTTTTGCGCCGTCTTCTATCCTGGTCATGCCACCGATGTAAACTGGACCGGTGATATCCACTTTGTCCCAATTCACGGCAACATTTAAGCCAGTGTAGATTCCCGGAGCAACTTCGTGACCGGGAATTTGCACATTTTTTATTTCCCGTAACAGCACACCGCGAATTGCTCGCCAGTAGTCTGGTACTTTACCAATATCTACCCATTCAAAGTCCATTGGAATGGCGTAAAACGGGGCATCTATTTCTACCAATTTGGGAAATAATTCGCCACCGATGTCGTACTCTATGCCGGAGGGGATATAATTAAATACCTCTGGCTCAAAGATATAAATACCAGTATTGATATTGGTACTCTTAGCTTCTTCTACTGACGGCTTTTCTTGGAATGCTTTGACGCGACCATCTTCATCGGTGACGACTACACCATAGCTAGAAACTTCTTCTAGTGGGACAGATTTTGTCACGATTGTAGCGATCGCCCCTTTGGATTTATGCCACTTAACCGCAGCTGTCAAATCTAGGTCAATTAAAGCATCACCGCACAACACCACAAAGGTATCGTCAAAAAACGGCGAGAAGTCTTGGATACGACGCATTCCACCAGCCGAACCAATCGCTTCCCCTACCAGTTTACCTTCGTCATCAATTCGCCCTTCAAAAGAATATGCAATCTGCACCCCAAACCGCTGACCATCACGGAAATAGTTTTCAATTTCTTCAGCCAAATGGCTAACGTTAACCATAATTTGGTCAAAGCCATGCTGACGTAACAGTTCTAGTAAAAATTCCATCACTGGCTTTTGCAGGATGGGAATCATCGGTTTGGGAGTTGTGTAGGTAATTGGACGCACGCGAGTACCTTTACCCGCAGCGAGAATCATTGCCTTCATAAAAGTTTATTCCTCAATCACAAGCCAGTTTACTTTGATCGAATGATACTTAATCATCAGTTTAATTTTGCTCTAAGTCATCCTTAAAAGCATGGTTTAAGACGAATGTTCGCTTTACGCGTAAGTATAGGCTCCCGCAAGATGAGAAGCGTGAGGTTATCTTTTGAATTTACTCGGATTTTGGGGTTTGCATTGATCAAAATCTGTAAATCATCTATGTTCCTCCCGTTACACTTGCACCAACTAGCCCTGAAAGAACTGCGTACACTTGTACAAATGAAAATCGGCTCTTCCCTCTTCCCCCTCTTTCAAGTCAGGTATTGGAAGAATCTAAGAGTAAGCGAATTTTAATTTCCTGGTAGAATTCCTCTTGACATAGCTCTACCTTAGATTGAGCCGACAACAATAGTAATGCCCAGAAAACGCTAATTAGATGACTGTGTTTTGATTTGGGTACAGAACTGTTGTGATATGGTTTCTTTGTCTGAGTCCACAATTCTACTAACTGTTCCAAATTCAACCAATTTTCTTCCAAACACAATTTTGTGCCTCTAAGATGCAATACTTCCTCCAGTTCTCCAGCCACTTCCGTCAGATTTTCCTGGTGAGCTAACTCTAGTGCTGCCCGCATACTTTGGATGCTGGGTTGATGCCGGGGACGGATAGGTTTGCTGGCTTTCTGTACAAGTTTGAGTTGATTCTGCATGAGCTGCAATTGCTCGATCAACTCTTGCAAAGTCACGCGGCGTTTTGGTGGTGGCATCGCTGCCGGACGACGGCGCAATGACCGTTCTAATGGCAACCGATGAAGAGAATATACTAACCCCGAATCGTTTTCTGGCAGTACATCATCTAACACAATGTCTGGTTCATCTGCTGCTGCTTGTATTTGCATCAAGGTATTTGCCTTGAACAAAACTAGCATTGATGCTGACAAAAAAGCCTGCCCAGATTGCGATAAATCAGCTTCATAGCCTATACGTATTGTTTCGGATGCCATTAATTCTAAGTAACGGTCAATTACCTCAATTACCTGCACATCCCAAGGATCAATTTCCCCCTGTTCGGCTTGGTGAATCAGGTGTGCAATTGTTTCCAATAGCCCGTCTGGTGTCATCAACAAGTCCTAAATAAGTCGGTGTTTTAGTGGATAAATTGAATTGTAGACTTATTAGACGCGATTAGTGTGTGTTCGGCACATTCGTCTGTATTTGTTTTGTTGAGGAATCAGATGCTGGAGGTAGCGCAAGTTGTAAAGATTGAACTTCGGCTTGGTACTGTTCAACTTTAGACTCTAGTTCTTGAATTCGGACTTTTTGTTTGCGTTGTGGGTTTGACAATAGTTGTCGCTGCAATTGTGTCCACATACTAAATAGCCACGCAAAAATTGCCCCTAAGCCAGTCGCTAAAAGCAATTCAACTGCCATCGGTGCTTGTACCTCTACTCCAGGAACAATATAAATTGTTGCTAGTTTGGTGTTCTCTATAGTAAATAAAGCCAAAGCTAAACAAAAGATAAAAATTATTACAAAATTTACTTGTTTCATTTGTCACTACATACGTAATTAATGAGCTGCTGATACTGCCTTGATATTGGCAACCAATACCATTCTGAATTGTCAGTGGCGATTGTGCAACTTTTGATTGGAAGTGCTTTGCATGTATATTTTTCCTTTGAGCATAAAAAAACCTAGAGATGCTGAAACCTTTTGGCAGTAGAGTCCCAAATCCTCCTTGCTTATTGCTCACTGTTCCCCTGCCTATAAAGGTAAAACAAGGGATTCTCAAGGGTTCGGGCGAAGTGCCAGAAAAAAAATCTATCAAAAGTTAGTAAAAGCAATGATACATTTGATATAGGTAATATCAGCTTTTTTGCATGTTCACGCTGTGAAAAATATTGAGATTATTTCGTAGTGAGGGCTGAAGCCCTCAAATGAGACTTTAGTCCTCTCTACGAGACGCTACGCGAACACTACAAACCTTAAACCTTTAATTATTTACGCATCTCTACTTAGTCATAATACAATCATGTTATAATTACTTACCCATATTAGTAAAATGCGATTGGGTAGTCCCACCATAGTGATTCATCTGAACTTAATAATTCTCTGAAAAATAGAGGGGCTATTTAAAGACTAAATAAAGAATCTATCTAAACAATTGGTTATTTGCTCAGTATCTTATATTCTAGATATTGAATCCCCCCTCCAAAAAGCTAGAGCGAAAAAGTGCAATTCTTTTTAGATTTATCTAAAAACTAGCATTCTTACTTGTTTCTACGTCTTTAATAAAAAGTTTTGAGAGATGTGAATTTGCCTATAAGGCAAGTTATAGTTTGATGTTTTCTAGCTAATTAACATCGCCTTTTTGGAGCATGAAATAAGATTCGGCAAGAGTATTTGGCTTTGATAGCCTATGATGTCAGGTCGGCAATCTACTACTGTATAAACCCAAAAACATATGACAACTTCCATAATCCCACCTTCTAATTACTATACTGTGACCAAGCAAGATCAGGAGCGTAGTTCATACTGCACACTCCAGTGGCGAAGAGGTCAATTATTGGTGAAAGCTCCTGGACAAGTTTTCCAGCCATATCTGCCTTCACTGGATAACGAGCAATCCTTAGTAAAGTGCTTAAAACATTCACCAGTAAGCTTGGTTCGCATAGATCCAAAGCTAGGTGAGTACTGGCTAAAAGTTTGGGCAAATGCGTGTGAACAAGCCTCGAAGCCAGTATTTTTACGCATACCCTCTGCTGAACAACTATCCAAACAAGGCAGTCTGTGGAGATCGTTGCAACGGCTATTTGACTGGATTGTTGCCTTAGTATTTTTACTTGCAGTGAGTCCCGTAATGCTGATATTAGTTTTGCTGATGCGTGTTGACTCCCCAGGAACATTTTTTGAGCGTGAGTGGCGCGTAGGAAAACGCGGTAAACTGTTTCGGGCGATCAAGTTTCGCACTGAAACAAAAGATAAGCAAAAGGTCACACCACTAGGGCATTGGATGCGTAAATATAATATACATAATCTACCAAAGTTATTTAATGTTCTACAGGGCGAAATGAGTTTAGTCGGACCGCGTTGCTATACTTTGGAGGAAGCTGTGCGGTTAGGTTCGGGAAAGCAACCAGAACTCAATAAATTACCAGGAATTGCAGGTTCTTGGGAACTAGGGACAAATCCCGATAACAAGCTGCATCTGGATAGTCAAGCATCGTGATTTTAAGTACTTGCTAAGTCTTTTTAGTGTTTTCTAACTAATGTATCTCAAACTTTACCAAGAATTTTCCAGTTTGTTTAAGAAGACTAAGTTTTGGGAGAACAACTATTTGTTCTTGCGAGAGTTTAAAACCTTCCGTAAAATTGCCATTTTGGCTTTAGGATTTTCCTTTCTAGGAGCAACTTTTGAAGGGATTAGTATTGGTTTTTTACTCTCCTTTTTGCAAAACATAACAACTGTTAATGCTACACCAATCCAGACGGGAATAGAATGGTTTGATATTTGGATATTAGGAATTAATACATCTGCCATTAGTCGTTTATATCGAATATCTCTTCTAATTATATTAACTACTTGGCTACGTGTATTATTCAATTACCTGGGAAACTTATATACGGAAATAGCTCAATTACAACTAGGCGATCGCTTACGTAAACAAATTTTTGAACAGTTAGAAAAAGTTTCATTAAGTTACTTTTCTACAACTCGTTCCGGCGATCTTATAAACACGATTACAACAGAAATTGAAAAAATTAAATATTCTTTTAGTGCTGGATCATTTTTGTTAACTAGAACACTAACTCTTAGTGTATATTTAATATCGATAATTTTTATATCGTGGCAACTTACCATTTGCTCGGTACTTTTATTTACGCTGTTAGGTGTTGCATTATCAACACTAAATGCAAAAGTGCGAGAAGAAAGTTTCAGTTTGTCAACTGCCAACAGCGAATTTACCTCAACAGCAATAGAATTCATTAATGGTATTCGCACGATCCAAGCATTTGGTACTCAACAATTTGAGCGTGAGCGTTACTACAAAACTAGTGAGAAAGTAGTCAGCACTTATACTAAAGTTACTTTAATTGGATCGCTGTTAAAGCCTATCACTGAAGGTGTCGGTACTACATTCCTTGTCGGGATGATTATTTTTGCATTTACTGTATTTGTTGCCAATGGAACCCTACAAGTTGCTTCCTTGTTAGGATTTTTCTTTGTACTGTTTCGCATCGTACCAATTGTTCAAGATGTGAATGGTGTTAGAGGAACTATTAGTATGCTTCAAGGCTCAGTAGATAAAGTAAAATCTTTATTGACAACCGAGGATAAAGTTTATTTTCATAACGGAACTCTTGAATTTAAAGGTTTAAAGCGGTCAATAGATTTAATATCTGTAGACTTCGGTTACGATGCCGATAATCTAGTTTTACATAACATTACTCTTAGCATTGAACGCGGGAAGACGACAGCACTAGTTGGAGGATCTGGTGCTGGAAAAACAACACTAGCTGATATAATTGCCCGGTTTTACGATCCAACCGAGGGAAATGTTTTGATTGATGGAATTGATTTGCGGCAATATGAAATTAATACATTACGCCACAAGATGGCTATAGTCAGTCAAGATACTTTTATTTTCAACACTTCTATTTGGAACAATATTAGTTACGGCACATCAGAAGTAACGGAAGATGAGATTCGAGAAGCTGCCAGATTAGCGAATGCACTGGAATTTATTCTAGAAATGCCTGAAGGTTTTGAAACACAATTAGGAGATCGGGGGGTACGGTTATCCGGAGGACAACGACAACGAATCGCTATAGCTCGTGCTTTATTAAGAAACCCAGAGATTTTGATTTTAGATGAAGCAACCAGCGCATTAGATTCTTTATCAGAGCGGTTGATTCAAGAATCATTAGAAAAGCTTTCTGTAGGTCGAACAGTGATTGCGATCGCTCATCGTCTTTCCACAATTGCCAAGGCAGATAAAGTTGTAGTACTAGAACAAGGACGCTTAGTAGAGCAAGGAAGTTATCAAGAGTTGCTGAACCAGCGCGGCAAACTTTGGGAATATCATAAAACTCAATATCAAGAACTAGGTCAGACAGAGTAAGAAAAAATTTAAATCTCTAAGAGAATGTTTGAAAAGTTTTGGGCTAATATAATTGGCTACTACACTGGCATTGTCCGCGATTAGGTGGACTAACACAAACATCTTGGTCTTCCAACCCACGTAGGTGGGCAAAGTCTCGTGTAGCCGAGCCAGTGCGTTGGGGAGGCAGTGCGTTGCGTATTTTCCCAAGGCACGTTTTGGGGGGAAGATTCCCCCCAAAAGCTGCCGCCCCGTTGTAGCACCTGCCGTCCGCTTTGCCGACTTGTTCGCGCAGCGTCTCCCCGAATCGAGAAGCAACTGGCGTGGGATTTCTAATCACCAATGCTGTATTAATTAAAACTTTTCAAACACTCTCTAACAATCGAAAGTAGAGAAACTAACAATATAAAATACCGGGGTCTATTTACCGAAAAATTGCTCTAAACTCAAAAACTAAATTTTAACATTATGGAGAAATATTTACCTCGGTTACTTTTTATCAGTGACGTGACATTAAATGCAGAAAGCACAGGTATAAACCGAACCCTCGTTAATCTTCTTGAAAATTATCCGGCTAATAGCTTCATGCTATATGCTCCTGATAAAAATTTAGAAAGTCATCCAACTTATCCACCTTTAGCTCACAATGTTGCAGCTTTTCCAACCTACTTTTTGCCCTACTTCAATAATCGTTTAGGTTTTTTATTCAATCCCCTACTAGAAAGTCTAAACTCTCAATTGTTCCAGTCTTCACCTCTTGCCAACCGTCAGCAGATTGCTGATTTCTCTCCAGAAGTAGCAGTTATTTGCCCAAATGGTCCTTTAGGTTTAATTGCTGGCTATAAAGTAATTCAAGAATTAGGTATCCCATTCCTCATCTATTTTATGGATGACTGGATGGCATCATGTAAAATTAGTTGGTTAAATGGAAACATTCAGTCTATTTGCCGTTTTGTACTCCAACAGGCAGATGGTTGGCTGATGATTAGTTCCCAATTAGAAAAAGATTTATCGGAGCGATATAAAATTTATCCTAAGCGATCGCTCATTGTTCACAACCCCGTTAATCTATCCAACAGACCTACCCCTAATTTTACACCTCACCTGAGCGGAACCTTCCGAGTTGCTTACGCTGGTGCTATTTGGTCAATGCATTATGATGCTATTGCAGTAATTGCAGAAGCAATTTACGAGATGAGAAAAGATGGAGTAGATATTGAATTAGTTCTTTACACAAACGAAGGGTTTTGGGAATCCCATCAAGCAAACTGGGATTCTTGGCAAGTCAGATACGGTTCTTTTATCCAGTACGAGAAACTGACCGAATATTTACAACAAGCTAATTTATTACTAGTTGCATCCTCTTTTCTGCCTGAATCTGCCCATATTGTTCGTTCATCTGTCCAAACAAAGCTAACAGACTATATGGCATCTGGACAACCTATTCTCTCCTGTGGTCCCGATTATGCTATTTGCAATGATTTTGTTAAAAATTGGAACTGTGGTTTCGTTTGTGAGACTAATAAAGTAACAGAGATTAAAGCTCTTTTATTAAGTATTATAAAAAATCCCGAAAAATCGTTATACTTGGCTCAAAATGCCTATGAAGTAGTCAAGAACAATTTTGAACTAGGCACAGTGAGATCCAAACTCTACAATTTCATTAATCAAACTCTATCTCATGAAACAAATAAGGTGTTGCAAAAATGAAAAAATTACTTGTAACTGGTTCATCAGGACTAATCGGTTCTGAAGTTTGCCTACATTTCGCCGCTCAAGGTTGGGCAATTCATGGTGTTGATAATAACCAGAGGGCTGTTTTTTTTGGACCACAGGGAGACACTCGCTGGAATCAAGAGCGTTTGAAATCTCTAATCAAAAGCTTCGTACATCATGAAGTAGATATTCGCGATCGCCAAGGTGTCCTGGATTTGATTGATAGCCTAAGACCAGATGCGATCGTCCACGCAGCAGCACAACCCAGCCATGATCGGGCAGCAGCAATTCCCTTTGACGACTTTGACACAAATGCTGTCGGCACATTGAATCTTATAGAAGCTACTCGTCGATTTGCACCAGAAGCTCCTTTCGTACATTTATCTACTAATAAAGTATATGGGGATGCACCTAACGAGATTCCAATGATGGAGTTGGAAAAACGCTGGGATTATGCTGACCCAATTTATCACTATGGCATTCCCGAAACATTTCGTATTGACCAATCCAAACATTCCCTATTTGGTGCTTCCAAAGTTGCTGCTGACATTATGGTGCAGGAGTACGGTCGATACTTTGGTTTGAAAACTTGTTGCTTGCGTGGTGGTTGTCTTACAGGTCCTAATCACTCCGGAGTTGAATTGCATGGATTTCTAAGTTATCTCGTGAAATGTAACTTAGAACACCGCACCTACAACATTTACGGTTATAAGGGCAAACAGGTACGCGACAACATTCACTCTTATGATGTGGCTCGCTTCATTGAAGCTTTTATTCAAGAACCTCGTTGTGGCGAAGTTTACAATCTTGGTGGTGGGAAAGAGAACACATGCTCAATTTTAGAAGCATTTGATATCGTTGCTTCTCTAAGTGGTAAAAAGATGGAGTATGAGTATGTAGACAAAAACCGCGAAGGCGATCACATCTGCTACTACAGTGATTTGCGAAAGATGCAGCAACACTATCCTCAATGGTCAATTACGAAATCCCTAATTGACATCTTTACTGAGATTACTAAAGCTTGGCAGGAGCGATTATAGCAATTTTCAGCTAATTGAACCACAAACTACTATAATCTGGGTAGAGATTGATTGTTTTATTAGATGTCAGTATCGCCCGATAGTCGGTGGTGGTTTGTGTAGTTACCAAGGATGTTGCAGACAAAACAATAGTAGTTGGCAATCCGGCAAAGTTTTTGAGGAATGTATAAATATGATATTAAAAACTAGAAAAAACAGCGATACAGTAACTTTAGATAAAGATAATAAAAGCACTAAAATTTTTATTGTATGTTCAGGTCTTGGTCATGTAAAGCGAGGATATGAATCTTTTACTCAAGAATGCTTTGATGCTTTATCCCAAGAACCTACCCTTGACATTACCTTGTTTAAAGGTGGTGGAGATTCTTCTGAAAAAGAAATTGTTTTGTGGAACCTAAGACGTGATGATAAATTAGCCATATTCTTAGGTGATATTACAGAAATATTATTTCGTAGAGGTGAAGGATATTTTATTGAACAAATAACATTTTTCTTGAGCCTTGTGCCTCACATCCAAACTAAGAAACCAGATGTTATTTTCTTTAGTGATGAAAATTTAGGTAATTTGTTTTGGTACTGGCGTCGCTTGAGTAAGCAAAATTACAAACTTTTATTTTCCAACGGTGGTCCAATACTTCCACCTTTCCCCCGCTGGGATCATGTACAACAACTAGCTCCTATTCATCTACAAAATGCATTAGAAGCCGGACAACCATCACAGAAACAAACTTTGGTTCCCTATGGTATCGAGATGTCTTCTCAACTGCAAATACTTACACCCAATGAACGAGAAGCTTTACGCCATAAGCTAGAATTGCCTGAGAAAAGACCTTTGATTGTCTCAGTTGGAGTTATCAGTAAAAATCATAAACGCATGGATTACGTGATTCGTGAGATTGCAAGTTTGCCTGAACCACGCCCCTATCTTCTCTTACTAGGTCAACAAAATTCCGACTCACCGGAAATTATCAACCTTGGTAATCAGCTATTAGGTGCTGAAAACTTTCAGGTACGAACTGTCCCTCAAAAAGAAATGGCAAATTACTACAAAACAGCAGATGCTTTTGTTTTAGCTTCTTTAGGGGAAGGGTTTGGACGTGTATTTTTAGAGGCAATGTCTCATGGTTTACCTTGTCTTGCTCACGAGCATAAAGTTATCCGTTTTGTATTGGGTAACAATGAGTATTTAGATAATTTTGAGATTCCAGGTAATTTAGCTTCTTTAATACCCCAAGCTCTACAAGACTCTCAGGATATCTCTAAGCGCCAAAGACGTCATGAGTCTGCCTACAATCGCTTTAGTTGGGACAAATTACGTTTAGATTATGTCAATTTAATTCACAATGTCTTTTGACCACTTTTTTGGAGACAAAACGCTAATGAACCAGCTTTTGATAAGTGTTATTATTCCTACCTACCATCGCAATGACTCACTGGCAGAATGCTTGGATCTTCTAGCACCTGGGGTTCAAAGTTTTCCCGCAGATAGGTACGAAGTAATCGTGACTGATGACGGCTATAAAACAACCGCAGAAGAGATGATTCGTGAGCGTTATCCCTGGGTTAAATGGGTTGCAGGTCCCTCTAAAGGTCCAGCAAGTAACAGAAATAATGGTGCTAAGTATAGTCAAGGTGAGTGGCTGGCTTTTACAGATGATGATTGCTTGCCAAGCCCAAATTGGTTAAGTGCCTATGCAGAAGCTATTACAGGTGAGTCTCTGGCTTTAGAGGGTGCAATTCATCCTTTAGGGGACTATAACCAGGATTTGTGCGAGTGTCCGATTAATCTTACTGGTGGATGTTTTTGGTCTGCGAATATTGCAGTAAAGCGATCGCTCTTTGAAGAAATTGGTGGGTTTGATACCAATTATCCTTTAGCTCTGGGTGAAGATATCGATGTAAAAGAACGCTTGTCAGCATTGACAAAGATTTCTTTTGTGCCGAATGCCCGTGTTGAACACCCAGTAAGGTTAATTTCCTTCAAACAGGCAATAACACGCATTCCGAAGCAGGCTGCGGCTAATGCATATCATATGAACAAACATAAAAAAGCTTATGGTCATGAAAATGCGATCGATATAACCTTGTTTCATGCCAAATTTACCATCGGATTAATTATCAAGCACTTAGTTAAAGGAAAATTCAAACATGCCTTAATAGAGTTTGTGACGTTAGTTATCGGCGTCCCTTTACTTTTTAATAATCTTTCGCGTATTGACTCCACAAATGTTGCTAACTCCGATGCCAGCATCTCCGTATAAAAAGCAGCAAGTAAAACTTAATTTTAGTGTGCCAATAAATTTTCATTTTTTCAAACGAGAAACTACTAATAAATGACTATGAACAAGATTCCGAAAATTGTAGTAATGACTCCTATCAAGAATGAAGCATGGATTCTTGAGCGGTTTTTGTCTGTCACTAGTCAGTTTGCCGATTACATAATTATCGCCGATCAAAATTCCACCGATGAGAGTAAGGCTATTTGTAAAAAATATCCAAAGGTTATATTAATTGAAAATAAGTCCGAAAAATTCAATGAGGCAGAGCGACAGTTATTGTTACTTCGCACAGCGAGGGAATTAATATCAGAGCCGAAAATTCTCTTGGCTTTAGATGCTGATGAAATACTAGCCGCTGATGCAATCAAGACTCAAAGTTGGCAAACAATGTTAAAAGCCAAGCCAGGAACAGTATTATATTTTGAAAAACCGGATCTATTCATAACTACCCATCAATGTGTCAGAACTGGGATCATGACACCCCTTGGCTATGTTGATGACGGATCTGAACATAAGCCAGTGGCAATTCATAGTTGTAGAGTCCCCGTACCTGATTATGCTGATAGACTACACATCAATGATGTAAAGATTCTGCACTACGCTCTAACTCGTCTAGATGCTCACGCTGCAAAGATTCGTCTGTACAGTGTTTTAGAGAATGTATTGGAAATTGGTCATCCAATTGGCAGGCGGTATCGCTATAAATCAAAACAAAATTACAATCAGCTTGGTAAAGTAGTAGCTGCTCCTAATGAGTGGTTTACGGGCTGGGAAGATATGGGAATTAATATGCATACCATCGTACATCAAAAATATTACCCATACGACTTCGAGGTTCTTCGTTACTTTCACAAGTATGGAGTGCAACGCTTTTGGACGGAAGATATTTGGAAAAATGACTGGGAAACCTGTCGTGAATACGCTAAGTCATGTGACATGAGTGATATACCCGATTATCAAATCGCGCCAAAACCTAAATTTGTGGATTTATTAATGGATGTATTAGCTAAGTTATATGGTTATATAAGTTCGCTTTTGAGATTTTTCTATTAATTTATAGCGCTTCACATTTGAATACAATACACGCTTTACCACTTAACTTATCAGTAAGAAAATATATTGAAACATGAGCAAAATATATAAGGTGTAAAAATGTTTGTGGATATTAAATTAAATAAACCTTTAGTCAGCGTCATTATACCAACTTATAATAGACCAGAGTATCTTCAGCAGGCGATCTCTAGTGCTGTCCAACAGACTTATCAAAACATTGAAATTATCATTTCTGATAATTGCAGTACAACAAATACCCAAGCAATAGTTGAATCTTTTGATGATTCACGCATTCGATTTTGGAGACAACCGACAAATGTCGGAATGTTTGCTAATCAAATGCACGCATTTAAAATGGCGCGAGGAAAATATGTTGCCAGTCTCCATGACGATGATATGTGGAACGAAGACTTTTTAGAAAAGCTGATTCCACCGTTAGAAGAACATCCAGATTTAATTTTAGCTTTTTGCGATCAATATATTATAGATGCAGATGGCGTAATTGATTATCCTGGTACTGAAGGAAATACACGCTTTTATAAACGTGACCAGCTTGCACAAGGAGTTCATCAAAATTTAGTCCAAATCGGGTTAGTAGATAAAAGTATACCTACTGCCGCAGCTTGTGTGATTCGCAATGATTTTGTTGATTGGGATAATATTCCTCTTGAAGTTGGTGGCATGTGGGATATATATCTAGCATACATATGTTCTATATCTGGTCATGGAACTTATTATTATCCAGAACGACTAACTCGTTATCGTGCTCATGAGCAAACTGATACGATGCGAAGTGGTAGTCGAGATGCTCAAATAAAAATCCGGAAAGCACAAAACGAAATATTTTGTTACAAACGGTTTATGGAAGATAGCAGACTAAAAGAATTTAAGTCATACTTTAAGCAACAATGGTTAGAAGCTAATACAACTTTGGCTATTGGTTTGATGCGAACTAAAAAAGTAGCAGAAGCACGTCCTTATCTTTGGCGTGTGATTAATGAAGAAAAGTTTAACTTGCGAACTATAGTAGCACTTACAATCAGCTTTACTCCGGAACGTCTAGCCAATCAATTATTAGGAGGAGAAAAACAATTAAGTTGATTTAGAAATTTATAATTTCGTAAAAAAACTACACAGTCATCAATTAAATTTAAAGGAAAGTGGTTTGTGAAACTTTGTATAGTTACGCCATATGTGATTAAAGGGGATGGTCAAGGTCGGGCAAACTATGAGATTGTCTGGGAAGCGATTCGTCGCGGACACCAAGTCACTTTAGTAGCCAGAAAAGTAGCTCCGGAACTAGAGGAAAATAGCCAGGTTAATTGGGTTTATTTTTCCGTCGAAGGTTATCCAACGCAACTTGTGCGGGAAATGATGTTTTCCAGGGCAAGCGGTTCTTGGTTGCGTCAGCATCGCGATGAATTTGATTTAGTACAAGTATACGGCGCAATTACTTCGGAGAAAGGAGACGTAAATACATCGCAGTTTGTACACACTTCTTGGTTGCGATCGCCTGCACATACATCACGAGTAAACCATAATATTTATGGTGTTTACCATTGGCTGTACACAAATTTAAACAGTTATTGGGAAAAAAAGGCATTTCGTCAAGCGAAAGTGTCAGTGGCAGTATCTGAGAAAATCAAAAATGAATTGGTAGAGGATCTAGGAATCGAAAGCGATCGCATTCGCGTGATTTTGAATGGTGTGGATGTGGAGGAGTTTGTTCCAGGTGCTACAGACCGACAAAAATTAGGTCTACCAGAAAATGTAACTCTAGCGCTTTTTGCCGGTGATATCCGTACCAATCGCAAAAACTTAGATACAGTATTACATGCCTTAGTACAAGTTCCGGAGGTACACTTGGCAGTTGCCGGCGATACTACCGGCAGTCCTTATCCTGAGCTAGCAGCATCGCTTTCCTTAAGTGAGCGAGTACACTTTTTGGGATTTCGGCGCGATATCGCCCAACTTATGCAAGGGGCGGATTTATTCGTATTTCCGTCACGTTACGAAGCTTGCACCTTAGTTATGATGGAAGCAATGGCATCAGGACTACCCGTAATTACCGCAACTACAGCGGGGGGTGCAGAAATAGTCACACCAGATTGTGGATTTGTTTTGGCAGACTCTGATGATGCCAACGGTTTGGCAGAAGCACTGACTATTTTAAAAAGCGATCGCCATCTCAGGGAAAAAATGGGTCAAGCAGCCCGCATCATCGCAGAACAAAATACTTGGACTAGTAAGGCTCAAAGCTATGTTGATTTATTTGAGGAGGTTTTAAATGACCAGTATCACCGTTCTCATACCGACCTATCGCCGACCTCTAGACCTGGTGCGTTGCCTGGAAGCGCTGAAAAAGCAAATTCGCCAAGCAGATGAAGTATTGGTAGTGGTGCGTGATACTGATGCGGAAACTTGGACATTTTTGCAAAGCTATAACCTGGAATCGCTGCCACTACGCACCGTAACGGTGAAAGTTCCGGGGGTAGTAGCAGCGATGAATGCCGGTTTGGATGTCGCGACGGGGGATATCGTTGCCACAACCGACGACGATGCAGCACCACACCCTGATTGGCTGCAACGCATGGAAGCCTACTTTTTGTCAGATAGCAGCATCGGCGCTGTGGGTGGACGCGATTGGCAGTACATAGGTACGCAAATAAAGGAAGTAGGCGATCGCTTCTGTGTCGGTCGGGTCCAGTGGTTTGGACGGGTGATTGGCAATCATCACTTGGGTGCGGGACCTGCTCGCGAGGTAGACGTACTTAAGGGAGTGAACATGGGTTTTCGCGTTTGCGCCCTCAAAGGACTGCGCTATGATGAGCGGATGCTAGGTACTGGTGCCCAAGTACATTTTGAATTGGCATTCACTTTGTCGTTGAGACGAGCAGGTTGGAAAATTATTTTCGATCCGTTAGTGGCAGTGGATCACTATCCCGCAGAGCGTTTTGATGAAGACCAGCGAGATAATTTTAATAACATCGCTTGGAGCAATGCTGTACATAATGAAACCCTAGCTTTATTAGAATACTTTTCTTCAGTGCAACGTATTGTATTTGTGGTTTGGGCAATATTAATTGGTACGGGAAAAGCGCTGGGTTTTGTACAGTGGTTGCGATCGCTACCCAGTGAAGGAAAATTGGCGGGGCAGAAGTGGCAGGCATCTATACAGGGACGAATTCAGGGTTGGCAGACATGGCAACAGCACCATAAGACGAAAAACTTCTCAACAAACTACCTGCACCCTGGAGATGTACAGTGACTTCCAACCAAATACTTTTTAATCCTTTTTTGAAAGAAAATTATTCTCCAGAAGGGCGATCGCTACAGGGTTGGATCGTCATTTTTGGCTTTTTACTGATTTCCTTGGCGCTCTACCTTGGTCCGGCTGCCAGTCTGCGCCTAATCTTTCCGATAGTAGCTTTGATTACAGCCGTGTTCCTCTACTTGCGGCATCCCATTCTTTATCTAGGCTTTACGTGGTGGATGTGGTTTCTCTCGCCGTTATTTGCCCGCTTAGTTGACCTGAAGGTGGGCTGGGACGATACTCGTCAGATGCTCGTAGCACCTTATTTAGTGGCGTTTGTTACCATAGGCACTTTATTCCGATATCTTCCTAGCGCCTATCGTCTAGGTGGCTTACCTTTTATTTTGGCTTTTGCAGGGGTATTCTATGGCTTTCTCGTTGGGCTGGTTCAGAACCCACCGGTTCCTGTGGCACGCAACCTCCTGGACTGGTTGATTCCCCTCCTCTTCGGTTTTCACTTATTTATTAACTGGCGAGATTATCCTAGTTATCGCCAAAACATTGAGCGCACATTTCTCTGGTGTGTATTGATTTTAGGAGTTTACGGTATATTTCAATTCGTGGTAGCTCCTGAGTGGGACAGGTACTGGCTCGTGCAATCAAAACAGACTAGCAGTTCTGGAGACCCTGTACCTTTTGGAATGCGCGTGTGGAGTACAATGCACTCAATTGGTCCGTTTGGTGCCACAATGCAGGCTGGTTTGCTGTTATTATTCACCAGAACTGGACCTTTAATTCTTCCGGCGTCAGCATTTGGCTACGTGTCGTTCTTACTTGCACAAACACGTACCAATTGGGGGGGCTGGTTATTCGGAATGATTATGATTATGGGTTCGGTAAAGGCGCGAATTCAAATGCGCTTAATTACCATACTTTTGGTTATGGTCGTGTGTGTCGCGCCATTGCTGACTATTGAGCCAATTTCCACCGTTGTCGCAACTCGTTTTGAAAGTTTTGCCAATCTTAAAGAAGATAGTAGCTTTAGGGATAGATCGAATATCTATGATAGAAGCCTGACTGTAGCCCTTTCTAACACTCTGGGTAATGGGTTTGGAGGTGGTTTGAAAATCAACGAAAAAACTGGTCGAATAGAAATATTTGTTATTGACAGCGGCATTTTAGATATGTTTTTCACACTAGGTTGGTTTGGAGCCATCCCTTATCTGGGTGGGCTAATTTTGATTATTTATCAAACTTTACAGTATACAGAGTCCCGTTTCGACAGTTTTATAAGTGTTTCCCGCGCGATTGGTGCTAGTGTCTTTTGTCAGCTAATTATTGGTAGCGGAATGCTGGGTGTATCAGGGATAATTCTTTGGGGATTTTTGGGTATGGCTATGGCAGGGCATAAATACTATCAGCATCAAGGGATTACTACAGCTAATCAATCTCAAAGCATGACTGCACTTAATCAGAGGTCTAGTACATGAAAGTTGCTCTCATAATGCCACTGGCTGAACAACGCGGCGGAAGTGAAATGACTTTCTGGGATTTGCTGCAACAAGGACGACATGGGGATGTAGAGTGGTTGGTAATTTTTAACGAAGATGGTCCCTTGGTAGAGCAAGTGCGATCGCTTGGTATTTCCGCTATAGTTGTGCTTGGTAGTCGTGTACGCCAATTGCACCGTTTAGTCGCCACCGCAGCCAAGATAGCTTCTATAATCAGGCGCGAAGGTGTAGATGTTATCGTCAGCTGGATGTGGTTGTCCCACCTCACGGGAGGGCTGGCAGCACTGTTGGCTGGCATACCTGCAATGTGGTATCAGCAGGAAATTCCAGATACTAAAAGCTTTGTAAAGCGCATGGTCAATTTGATGCCTGCGTGTGGTGTAGTCACTATTACTAAAGCTATTCAAGAGGCACAGTCACAAATTTTACCGAAAACTCCAGTATATTTAGTGCATCCAGGGGTGGCGCTAGACCGCTTCGAGCCGGCTGTTCTGCCAACTCCAGCCACGATGCGCTCAAAGCTGGGTTTGCCGTTGCATGGACCTTTAATTGGAATTGTCGGGCGATTGCAACGCTGGAAGGGAATGCACGTTGTTGTGGAGGCAATGCCGAAAGTCTTGCAGAAGTATCCTGATGCCCATTGTGTGGTTGTTGGGGGTAAGCATGACTTGGAACCGGATTATGAAGATTTCTTAAAAGAGAAAATAACAGCATTGAACTTAAGCGATCGCATTCTGACAGTTGGGCTACAGCGCAATGTGCCAGAATGGATGCAGGCGATGGATGTATTTGTTCATGCTTCTGATAACGAACCGTTTGGTTTAGTGGTTATTGAGGCGATGGCGTTAGGCAAACCCGTAATTGCTGGCAATGCAGGGGGACCGACTGAAATAATTACCCACGGTGTAAATGGACTGCTAACGCCTTACGGTGACTTCGATGCATTAGCGATCGCAATTCTCCGTTATCTTGATGACCAAGAATTTGCCCGTAATGCCGCAATCGCAGCGCGAGAACGTGCCCTCGATTTTTCTACCCAACGTTACGCCCAAAACTTTATAAATGCGCTTCGTTCTGCGGTGTCAAATGTTTCTAAAGTTAATACTGAGTTACCTTTAACTTAGACAAAAATAAGGGATATTGCAGATGTTAATAAATAACTTATATCATATCCGTTGATGCCTGATTTTGAAGATTTTTATTGTTTAATGTCTGGGGTACAAATACACCTAGTACGACCATAACAGTTGTCATGTAAGAGACAATACTTGCCCATAAGAGGTGGTTGTTTTGGAAATACCAAGTGGCGATCGCTATTATCAAACCCACATTCCGCACCAGAGGTCAGAAGTTTTGAAGCTTTCAAGTACCTAAATATGGGAATGCTATCAGATATTAAACGTAAAACATTGCCAGCGATCGCCAAAATTGTTGGGCTAGAAAATCATCATCAAAATGCACTACATTTAGCAGTATAGGCAGTTAAGGAATCAGCCGAATAGTAATGCTCATGTTGCATATTAAACTTCAAATCCATACTTTTGTTTTAAAAGATTTTTTAATTTTTCATTGGGCTTTTCTCCATAACAAGAGCCAACTACTTTACCATAATCTTCCAAATCAATATTGTGATTCGAGTCAAGTGCATTCATAAATTCCTTTTCTTTACTAGCTTCTATGTAAACGAAATAATATGCCCATCTACCAGTACTATCCTTAGCTTTAAGCTTATGAATTAAATGACCTTGCCGAGCTAAAAATCTATCTTCATTGTTACTAGAAGAATTAGGACTAATTTGATTATAATTATTAGCACTCCATTCTTTTGCTCTAGATAAAGCATTATTTACCGCATCACGTATCTGGTTTTTATGATGATTTTTTAGAGATTTTAAAACCTCTATCCCTTGAGAATTTGCAATACCTGCCAGTGCATAGGCATAACCATTAATCTGGGATTGTTCACTGATGCTATGAATAAGTCTATATTCAAGTTCTTTTAAATTACCTATCCCCATTAATGCTAGAAAACATCGTCCAGGTAAATCATATTTTTTAGGGTCTTTTTCAAGTGGTTCTTGAGCTTCTTCTCCAAGTTGAGATATCACCTGGGAATTACCAATAAAAGCTAAATAAACTAATGCTTCATCACGTTCTTTAAAAGCAGCCATATCGTCATGAAAAATTTTTCTAAGTGGCTCTATCATTTCCTCTACAAAACATCCTAATCTTCCCAAGGCAATAGCAACAGAACGTTTTCCTTCGATAGGCAAATCAGAACCTATTAAATATTTCAGCACTACAATATCTTGGGGACGATTAAGAGGCATCATGACTGTTAGCTGTTTTTGAGGCTTACCGCCATCTGCTACAATTGCCCATTCATATATCCAGTCTGCTTGAGCAAATACAGGCTTTTCGTAATTACAATTACATTTACTCAAGATTAAAACTGCCCAACTTCTAGCAACAACGTCTTGTTTATTATTTGTAGCAAATTCCCGCAGAGTATCTAGTTCTTTTTCGGTAAAGCGATAAACTGTATAATTGCTACTACTTTCAGGTGATGCTGTTAACCATTTTAAAGCCCAGAGCGCAGTAGTTGAAACTGCATTGTTATCTGTTACATTCTCACTAATAATTTTAAGCAGAATTTTAATTGTCAAATTTAAAAGTTCTGCTGGTAAGAAATCTATTTCTGTAAGGTTATTGTTTAGATGTGGAAGAAAAAATTCATTAACCAATCTAAGTCCTGCCTTAACACGATCTTCAACCAATCTAGCCTTGGTCAACTTTTCTAGAAGAGGATATAACTTTTGAGTAGAATTTATGGCATTGAGGACTTCGATATCATTCAGAGTATACAGAAAAAGACATCCAATACTAGTACGATGTTTATCATAAGCTGAGATATAGCTTTGTATCAATCTATCTTGACATATTTTGGCAAAACAGGAAGAACGCAGTAATTTCTTAAAAGCTTTGTCGATCCTAGTACTTGGCTCATTGGTGCGACCATCATTTTCGTTGAGAGTTTCTATTGCATTATTAATAATAAATTCAACTGTTTTATCTTCAAGCTCATTTTCTTTTGCTTCTTCAGCTAAGTATTCTAATGCAAACAGAGCTAATGCACGAGATTGTTTCTTTAATTTATCGAGCCGTAATAGCCTATTTATTACATAATCTGTCGAAACAGTTCTTGAATCTTCTTTTTGAATAGATGTTTGCCTTAGTTTAGTAAGTGATAAAATTACCGATTCTTTCCACTGAAAATCCACAACAGGCTCAGTTGCGTGCCTTGTAATAAAAGATTCAATAGTTTCATCTTGAATTGGAATATGTTTAATTTTTTGACTTAATTCACTCCAAACTATTAAATTTTCTTGTTGAATTTGACTTTTTAATAATTCTATTTTTTGATAATTTTCATTAATTTCTGCATCGCATCTCTGAATTTCTTCTTGGTACTCAAGTCTTTTTCCTAAACCATCGATATTAATTTTGGCACTTTGAAAATCGTGCTTTCTTGTTTGTAATTTACTTATAATGTTCTCTAAATTTTTTATTTCCTTTTGTTGATAATCCATTGGAATACTCCGTCTTTATTTGAATACTACAGATAAAGTGTTTTTTCGATTTCAAATATTGTTAGACGACCTAAAAACTTAATTTTCGTCACTTCTTTTTGAGGTTCGTTTTTAATGTCGTGATTCTTTAGTACCTCAAGTTTTATTTCAGTTACTTGAGGCTCTATAACTTTGGGACTGGTATCGATTCAAGTAAAGCAATTGTATAAGCTGCTGCAACTGCTGCTGCATAAGAGTGCCAATCATCATTCTTATTTGAATCACAATAGTCACAAATTCCACGCACAACTAAATAACCAATTTCATGATTCCAAGTTGTGTCGGCAATTCCCGAACTTTCCATTTCAACGGCTTTAACTTCAAACTTATCTCGAAGTTGATTTCGTTTGATTGGATTCTTCAAAAGTTTGTTAGCTGAAGCAATAGGAGCAAAGAAAACTCTTGGTTCACCATCTTTTCGTTTAGAATCTTGGGGATGTTGAATTACAATACTGGGATTAGTTGAATCGCAGAGAATATCTTTGTCAATTGAAGGGCGTTGCTCATCCTCTGAAAGTGCTTGGTCAATAAATTTTAACCAGGGTTTCTCTCCTAACATCTCACCCATCTGAAGAAGTGTTACTTGGTGTATTAATGAAGGACAAGGGGGTCGAGAGGAATGTCTGTGGACAGTCTCTATAATTGTTTCTTTATCAAAATCGTATTGAATAACACCTTTTCCATTAGAAATAACTATATCTCCAAGGCGAACATGGTCATCTGGTTTTTCTGGATAAGGAATTCCTCCTGCGATTCCTACCATAATAACCGCTTCAAGGTCAGGAAAATGATTGAGCAGTAATGATGCACGAATTGCTGCCCCATTATTTCCCATTGATGCTAGGCACAAAACAATAGTATGTTTTCCTCCCTCTTCTGTAAAAACATCTCCTAGATGATATGAGCGACCTCCACTTCTTCCTGGGGAATAAACCTTTTTAGGATTTTTAAGTAATCTTATTACTGCTGCATATTCTTCTGGTAAAGCTGTAACAATTCCAATTTTTGGTTTTATTTCACTCTTGTCAAGAATAGATGAAGATGAGCCAGAAAAATGAGTAGTATTTAGTTGGTTTTTCATCAGGTAAATCTCCTGTTTAATAGACTCTATTTCTGTGTTTATTCTCTGAAGTTCTTCATCACATCTCTGAATTTCTTTTTGGTACTCAAGTCTTTTTCCGAAACTATCAATACTAATTATTTCGATTTCAAAAGCATACTTTCTTTTTTGCCAGCTACTTTTGACTTTTTCTAGTTCTTCTAAGATTTGCTTTTGATATTCTGCTGACATTGCCTATCTCCCCACCATGCATATAAACATCATACTCGTACTATAAATAATGAGTTGAACGCATAGATTTTTTGCTTATTTCCAAACCAATGGTTGAAAAAACGTAAGAACTTTGCTAGTACATATGCTCGCCTTAACAGGGGTAGCCTAACAACTTAAGACTATCTCCCTGTTGCCAAGTCAGCGTAGATGAAAATTTCTATACCTAGAACAAGAAGGAATAAAAGCTCTACCCAAGAGAGAAAATGAATAGCTAAAGGAGGGTTAGCCATAAACCAGAATGAGACTAGGGCAGCTATACCTGAGAGGACGAAAGTAATCTCATCAATAATTAACTGCTCTATTTTGCGTCGGCTTCGGAACTTGTCGCTTCTGTGGGCAATTTCCCAACCAAAAATAGACTCGATATCACTACAGTTAGTTTGTTCCTTAACCTTTTCAGTAAGAGTTAGGCGAATATACCTGCCAATTGCTGAAATTTTTTCATCATTCACCAAGTAAGTCCAACCAAGGATGAGGCAGATCCAAGGAATGACAAGCAGAGCATAGTAATTAACTTTGTCGGATAGCACAAAAGATAAAATTCCTCCAAATAATCCTAGCGTTACGTAGAGCATATTGTCGCGAAAGCCAATCCGTTGTGCCTGTTCTGCCTTAAGCTTACTGTACTCTTTAAGGTATATTTCGAGCATTTCCTGTTGATTGTTATCGTTGTCCATAGTACTTTATAGTTACTGTTTAAGATAATTATGCCAGGTTCTCAAGACTAAGGTATAGACAAAATACTTAACCTAATTAACCCTCTTTTGTCACTCTAGGCAGAAGAAAAACCGAAATAAGGGTTATTGAAGTTCTCAAAAATTGAAGATGTCAAATTATTGACAATCATTTGAAGTTGAAAAAATCCTTCAGATAACTGAGGAATTGTGTAGACTTTTTTTAAAATCGCCAGTTTCATCGATAATTAATATTATTGGTCGCTTTTCAAGTATCTGTAGTATCAGTTCTAATCTCTGCCTTCTCAATCCTTTGACACTCTAAGGTGATTCTGTTAAAAAATTGTGTAAAGTTTGATGATTTTCTAGCCCAACAATTTTGGCGATCGCTGGCAATGTTTTACGTTTAATATCTGATAGCATTCCCATATTTAGGTACTTGAAAGCTTCAAAACTTCTGACCTCTGGTGCGGAGGTTTTGATAATACTGACAATATTCATCTATAAATTTGACTGTGGGTATTGGTTGACGAGGGTCTACCATAACACCTGTCTGAGTTATAACGTTTGTTCTTAATTATACTCCTGCGAGAGTGATAAAAGAGAGTTAATGACAATAGGACTTTGGGATAGCACTCCTTCGAGCGATCGCATCCACTAAAAAGATAACGGGAAAATTCAGAAACCTTTATAGAGACGTAGCACTGCTACGTCTCTACATCTTTCTATGTCTATTGCAAATAGAGGGAAGCAAAACCCCACTTGCAAATATCTACCTATTTTTCTACAGCTTCTTTCAACGCCAATCGTTGTGGCTTTACATAGGGTACGTAGGTAGCGCCAGAATCAGATACTCCATTTGCTACAACCCCAACCAAATTTAACTTGCTCAACATGGTTGTAGCCTGTGTCAGTTGAGTTCGAGTTACCCTACCAATACTTGCCACCATGACCACGCTGCGACAAGATGATGCTGTGAGTATAGCATCCACCATGCCCAGAACCGGAGAAGCATCAATGAGTACTAAATCGTAGTTTTCCTCAAATGCTGCCATCAATTGCGTCATGCGGGGGGAACTCAATAAATTAGCTGGATCGCCAGGGGAAGGTCCTGCCGTCAAAATATCGATGTAAGATGAACCTGAAGATTGAATACTAATTTGGTTGGGTAGAGCAATATCACTTGCCAGAAGAGATGAAAGCCCCTGTTCATTAGGTAGATTAAGTTGTTTATGCAAACTGGGATCGCGTAAGTTTGCATCAATTAGCAATACTCTTTTGTGTAAACGGGCAGCACTCATCGCTAGCCCCAATGCAAGAGCTGACTTACCATCATCCGGCAAAGCCGAAGTGATCATCAAAGATTTGAACGAAGCAACGGAATTTACCAGTTCAATATTTTTATAAATCAGATCCAGCGATTCCCAACGCGGTGGGGATTGCAGCACCTGAATTGTCCAGGGAGCTAGCACTTCTGGCTTGCCAAAAGGCAACTTGATCACTGATTCTCTGGGTTTGGCTGGTGGCAACTTAGGAGTAGTTCCCAACAACGGCAAGGCAACCTGCTTCTCCAACTGAGCAGTAGTATGAACAGAATCATCACTTGCTTCCCGGACAAAGGCAGCAATTCCTCCCAACATTAACCCTACCACTGCACCCAATAGAAGGTTTGTCTTAGAGTTGGGACCTGTCCGCTCACCTTCCTGGGGTTTTTCCACAACTTCCCAATTAAATCCACCCTTGTCAAGTTCTTGGCGCAATTCTTGCTCAGATTTCAAAAGGTCTTGCAAACGTTGACGGCTAAGTAATATCTGCGGTTGTAAGCGATTGTATTCAGCCAATAAAGCTGGGTAGCGCTTGAGTTCTTCACGTAACTGAGTCTCTTTTGGTACCAGTGTTTGATCGCGAGCTCTTAAAGCGACTATACTTGTCTGTGTTTCTGCTAGCTGACCGGCAAGATTGAGGTCAATTGGACTAAGCTGTCCTTGTTGTAATAAATTATCTTCAACAGGACTGGCAGTAGCAGCGTTACCCCCTAAAGTGCGTCCTACCTCTTGTTGCAATAATTGCTTCTGGCTTTGAAGTTGTTCTATCAGTTTTTGTACGCTGGGAGTCTCATCCGTGAAACGTAGGCGTTCCTGCGCTAGAGCTAGTTCTGTTTTTTGGATTTCGTTGAGTAACCCTTGGTAGCGAGTAGACTGACTCAGACGCGAAGCTACTAGGGCATTCTGCGGATTACGCTTAAGTTGTTCTTCTAAAGATTTTTGCCGAGCCAAAGTTTCCTCATACAGAGAACGAGTTTCGCGTCGTACCTGCACAACTTTGTTCAAATCGTCTTCTAGAGCTTTAGCCTGTTGCTCTGGGTCGATAAATTTCTGGGTACTGCGGAACTGTTGTAATTTTCTCTCAGAGACTGTCAGGTCTTCACGTACTTTTTTTAACTCTTCTTTAATGTTTTTCAGACCCTTTCTCAAACGCTGATCCTGCTGTTGGATGTTATATTCTAAATAAACTTTCTGAATAGCATCTAGAACTTTTTTTGTCTTTACTGGATCTGTAGTAGTGTAGCCTGCTTGGAAAATTTTAGTAACAACATCATTTTCTCCTTTTAATTGCTCCAAAATTAAAGAGCCTTTAATTTCACCTACAGTTATATTGGGATAATCGGGCTTAAGTTTATTAACTGCTTTTTGAATAAGTCCAGAACTCTTCATCAGGTTCAACTGAGTTGCAACGTCTATCTGAACACCAGACTCAGTAAACTTATTTTCTGCTCCACCTCCTTCTGCTTTACCCTGATAGTTAGGTTCTATCTGCAACTGCATACTGCTTTTGTAGGTAGGTGGTGTTCGAGAAGTTAAAAAATGTGCAACGCCTACCGAAGCAAGAAACACTACTAAAAACCAAGGAAATCTCCGAATCAAAACTGCAAACAGTTGCCCGTAACCCGGTTCTGTCTCAGCAATTGGATTTACATTGGGATTTAGACTACTAGTTTGAATCACGTTTACTATCCCTCAGCTAACAGTTTAAATGAATGATGGATGTAGGCTACAAGTTTAGTCAATCACTTGCTCTACTTGATTAAAAAATGCCTCTTCCGAAAAATGTGTCACAGCATGATTGCGGATGTCGGCATAATCCCAATTGATTTCCCTGGCTTCTAGTAGTGCGGTTTGTAGAGATTCGGGTGTTTGTCTCTTAAAAAAGACTCCTGTCTTTCCAGGTACCTGAGTATCTAATACCCCACCTGCTCCATAGGCAATGACTGGTGTTCCACTAGCATTAGCCTCTACTGGAACTAATCCGTAATCTTCTAAAGCTGCCACTATAACAGACCTAGCTCTAGAAAACAACTGAGTGCGTTCTGCATCAGTTACATGCCCCAAAAACTTAATATTATCTAATGCTTTAGATTTTAGCCGTTCTTGTTCTGGACCGGTCCCTGATATTAATAACCGCCACCCCAGCCAATTGAAAGCTTCAACTATTATATCAAGACGTTTATAGCTGATCATCCGGGCTGAGGCAAGATAATATTCATCTTTTATATCTGAATAAATAAACTTTTTTGTATCAATTGGATAGTTAATTACAATAGCTTTTTTCTCGTAAATTTCTTCAATCCGACGACCTACAACAGTAGAATTAGCAATGTAAAGGTCAGGCTCCTGTGCATAATTCAGGTCTACCTCTCTCATAACATCAAAGACTTGTTTGATTAAAGGTGCAAAATATCGATAATCTCCATACTCGCGTAAATAAGTTTCTGTATCCCACAAAAAACGGGTAACATTATGACAAAAGCAAACGTGGCGTGCTTTTGGGTTTTTTCGTACTGCTTTAGCAAAGCTGGTACTACTACTGATGATCAGATCGTAGTCTTGCAGGTCTAAGGCTCGAAAGGCACGAAAATAAAAAGGAGCCATTAAGCGGAAATACTTGGCTGCACCTGGAATGCTTTGCAAGAAAGTTGTGTTAACTATACGATCGCCTAAATCAATAGTTTTTTGGCGATCGTACAAGGATGTGAAAATGTCAGCTTCTGGGTAGTGCTTACACAGCAATTCAAACACGCGCTCTGCCCCACCGCGCTGGGTTAAATAATCATGGACTAGAGCAATTTTCATAAATTTTCCTTGAAGTTAATATAAAGTTTGTTTAAATGTTCGGCAGTTAATTCATAAAAATAATTCTATTATTTATCAGTAAAACTTACTATGCTATATCTGTTTCTTCATAGTAATATTTCCAAAAAGCATTTTTGCTTTATGAAACAAACAATTACTTATATGTAGTAATACTTAAATGTAACAATGACAGCAGTGAACGTTGTATTTATCATGTTGGCATCCAAGGTAATTGATCAACTTCTACTGATTTTTATCGCAGATTGTTGACAATTCTGATTGCCTGACATAAATACTTGTCACTACTGTCACTTAAAATCAAAATATTACCCGACTGCTGCCAGGGTTTTTCCAGTAGCGAAGTAAGCATTTTGCTCTGCTCGCAGTTTATCGCCAAGTCTGCCTGATGGCAATTCTACATCATCGTAGGTGAGAACTTGATCTTTATAAATATCTCGTTTGAGGCGACATCCTTCGGCTAAACCAATTGGTAAGAGATTTTGCTCTTGGACAATTTGCGACTTCTCACATTGACCGTAGGTCATGTAGTAGCCAATGCCATCCAGGGTTTCTCCAGCTTTCAGGTCGATTTTAGCGGTGGTGACTACATCCACAAGGGGACCGGCAATTGGGGACATAACAGCATCCTGGAACAAGACAGCACGCGCAACGGATAGTGGAACTTCAAAATGACACAGATGATAAGGAGTATAGAAGCTGTAGAGAGGACCTTCACCTAATTTGTACAAGTTGAGGTAGTGCTGTTGCTTGGGATCGTCGTGAGTTGCAAATACAAACACACCCGGACCTGGTTTTGCTCCAACTACGTAATCGACGATACCGCCTAATTCTTTAAGCTGTTCAACATCATACATGTTCGTCATCTCATCGACATGACCTGCAAAGTCATATCCCAACATTCCCCGCTTGGCAATTGTCATTCCTGTTGCGTTGGCAACGATCGCTTGCTCAAAGGAAATTTTTGTGCCATCAGCAAAACTAGTTACCATGTGAGCCTTTTGACCCCAGCGTTTGGCAAATGCTTCTTGTGTGGTAGGATTCCGATAAGGGTCTTGCAGTCCTTTGATATTACCGCATAACAAAGGAGTTAAACCAATACTTTTGACAAAGCGGTAAAGGTTCATTTCCACCCCTGGCTGATCCCCGTCGCAAGCGCTGAGAATAACGCCTGCTTTATCGGCGTATACTTTTAATATTGGACCAATTGTCCCATCAAGTTCAGCATTCATCATAATTACGTGCTTGCGATGGGCTACAGCTTCCATCACCACAGCCGCGCCAAATTCCACTGCACCTGTAACTTCAATTAAGGCATCAATGCCTTCAGCTTGGCACAGCAACATCGCATCTTCGGTGACAGCATACTCACCACGAGCGATCGCGTCCTCTAATTCAGTTACAGTGGAAACAACTTGAACATTCTCAATTCCTGCTTCCGAATAAGCTCGCTTGGCAGCATCAATTTGACGGTTGAAGATAGCAACTAACTCCATACCTGGAACGGAATTAGCAATTTGATTGGCAATTCCTCGACCCATGAAACCAGCACCAATCATAGCTACTTTAACTGGTTTGCCTGCCTCTGCGCGTGCTTGTAAGGCGCGATCTACAATAATCATTGATTAAACTCCTTGCATCACATCGTGTTTATTGTTAGCGTTTTTTTCGCAAGTTGTTTTTGTTAAAGGGAAACAACCTTAAACCTATTGATCTAATCGATGCGAACTTTTATTTTTTTAACAAAAAAATAAAGAGTTAACACCGCCAAGAAAAATACTTGGAATTTGCACCTCTAATAAAATTAATCAATTTGACTAATACCATTTCTGTATGAAGATGCGCCTAAGAGCGCCCACGCAGGTGTTCCTTGTTCCTATAGCCCCACCCTTCTAGGGTGAGGGGAATAAAGCGCAACCTCACATAGAATTCGGTATAAGTATTAATGAGGTGCATTGTGGTGAATTGTCAACAATTATACTCTTATTTTAAAGATGTGCCTCCCACACTCATCATTTTCATCAAAGGCCAATTTAAATCTTTCTCGGAAATTTCCGTTACATCAACGGGCCATTGAATGTTAAAAAATGGGTCATCATAGCGTAGACCCCGTTCATATCCAGGTGTATAAAATTCACCTACTTGATATATAACTTCAGCATCATCTGTAAGTGCTTGATATCCGTGGGCAAACATATCCGGAACGTATAACGCGCGACGGTTATCGGCACTGAGTTCCACGCCAAAATGTGATAAAAATGTCGGAGACTCAGGACGCATATCAATAATTACGTCGTAGATAGAGCCTTGAGTACAGCGGACTAATTTTGTTTCGGTTGCTGGGGAAACTTGATAGTGCATTCCCCGCAGCGTTCCTTTTTTATAGTTGTAAGATAAGTTGCATTGAGCAACAGTCGGCTTTAAGCCATGTTCCTCAAACTCTTTCGCGCAAAAAGTACGGGCAAAGAAACCACGGTGATCTGGTTTTTGTTCTAAATCAATGACGAAAGCGTCTTTGAGTTCAGTTTCGGTAAAAATCATAGATAACCTCGATTTAATATTTACTACAAAGGAAGCTGGACAATTTCCGAAAAATCTCTGAAAAAAAAGTATTTTATCAGAGAAAATACTACTATGTGCCTACTTTAACCGAATCAGATTCTTTGCTTAACTCTGGTCTAGCAAAAGTATCATCCCAGTACTGGGTACAAAGTTCTGGTCGCTTGGGGGGGTTGGCAGTGTAAACATAAAACAGCGCTGACCGTTCTTCTGTCCGCAGGGTTCCGTGATGTAAAGCAACTTTTGGATCTGTAAAAATGACCGTACCTGCTGGTCCTGGACAAGATTTCCAAGCTGATTTGGGGATAATTTCCTTCAATTCATCATCATTGATACCTACATATCCTGCCTTCCAAAGCTTGTGGTAAATTCGATAATAATTTAAGCTATGTAAGGAAGTTAAAGATAAAGGAACATACTCAAAAGGACCGTCTTTTTCTTCGACGTCAGTCAAATAAATGATTATTTTCACCATTCGCCGATCTTCTGAATCTTTATGCCATAGCAACGTTCCAAATTGATTTTCGTTTGGTAAATCTTTGCGTAAATGTACACCTTGAAAAGCAACGGGAAGCCCGATGTAATTTTCAGCGATATTTAGCAGTTTTTGTTCCTGTCCCCAAGTAGAAAATTCGGGTAAATCTGTAACTGTGTAAATTTGGGGAAGCAATTCACCTGTACTGTTGTAGCTAGGTGTTGCCATGCTGGACAATTGACTGTAAGCAGCATTGAGAAGTTGCGGGGTGGAAGTTAATCCCAATTCGTCGAGTGTTGTGACGTAAACCCCTTCTTTTTGGAGAGCGTTAACAATAGAGCGATCGCCTGATTCCAATGCAGGCAAATTTTTCGCATGGTTCAACAGTGCTGTTCTGTAACCTAACTCTGATTTCAGTTCAAATATTTTGTTTGTAATGGTATCAAGCATATAATCATTACCTTCTTCATGAATTTATTTGGATTGTTTTGCGGATCATTTTTGAGCTTTATTGCTCATAACTTTGTAACTTTTCAGTAGTAGTAAGCCTTGACTCAGCCATCTTTAAATTTGGAAAAAAAGTTTCTTCAATAGCAGACAAGCTGACTAAAGCCAAAAAACTAATTCCTACTTTTAAAGCAAATGCGGGCCATCTTCTCAACGCACCTAAAAACACGTTCATATTGACTTCTTTAAAATTATGCAACATCATCTGATTGCAAAATTTCTTAGAATATCCAATCTGCTGAAATTTCTTAATAACTTCAGGAATATGTTTGTATTGCATTAGCAATGCAGATTTTGGCTCTTTCTGCCAATAGCTAACACCAACAATACATTCCATATAAGTATCTTTGGTGACGATTACACTGCCATTCGCAGCACAATATCCTGCTAAATATGCTAAAGATATCCAATTACTAGCAGCATCTTCCCAAATTTCTAAAGCGCGTTTTACTAAGTCGGTTTTGTACACCGTAGCAGTCAGAAAAATGACAGCACCGACACTTTTGGAATAACAATGTTCAAATATCGCTTTGCCGTCACCATTCCCATCTTCACTATCAGCATCAAACCAGCGATTACCTACTATTGTAGGTGGATGGACAGGTTCACCAGTAATTTTGTTTCGACCAGAAAAGTTGAGAAACAATAATGATAAATCGTGATTGTTTTTGATTTTATTTATAGTATAAGCCACTGCTCTTTCTTGGATGGGGTCATCATCACCAATTGCCCAAACAAATTTGGTTTTTGCTGACTTCAGGCAATGAATGATATTTCGCATCACGCCTATATTTTCTGTATTTTTGTGATATGTAAACGTGACGTGGCTCAGATTTTTTTGCCACTTATTGACTACTTCTTGAGTATTATCTGGTGAACAATTATCAGAAACGAAAATTTCACATTCTGATTCAAAGCCTTTTATAGCTTTGGCAAGCCATGCTAATTGTTTATCTAGTAACTCAGCGCGATTGTAAGTGGGAATAGCGATAGTAAGTAATTTATTCATCTTTGGTGAAAAATACAACAGATTAGTTGTTAAAATTGTAACTTCAATAATACCTTCAAAGTTATTTTTTCCCAAAAAGTAATTAATGTAAATATGAGAAGTCCGAATCAAATAATATTTGATTCGGAAGCTTCAAACAGCTTTTAACTGCAAATTCCAAAAAATCTGATTATTTCTTCGCCCAGAAGAAATCTTGGTCAATTTGCTGGGTGCGAATTAGATATTCTAGCTGCTTCAAGCGGGTGAAACCTCTAGATAAGAAAGTTTCTTCAGTCATATCAATTTGGCTGAATAAATTGAACAACTGTTGAGCTCCACGTTGGGCATTCCAATCACACTTAAATCCTGGCAGGATGGTGTTAATTTTCTCAAAAGATACTCGATAGCTGCGGTTGTCTGCACCGCTATCGCCAAAGGATAATTTACAACCTACGAAAATATCAGCAATTATTTCCGCGATTTCTTTAACTCGATAGTTATTAGTAGTATCACCAACGTTGAAAATTTGATTGTGTACAATATCCCGTGGTGCTTCGATCGCACAGACGATTGCTTTACAAATATCCAACGCATGAGCTAACGGACGCCAAGGTGTACCATCGCTGGTCATTTTAATTTCTTTGGTAGTCCATGCCAAGCCTGACAAGTTGTTTAAAACAATATCAAAGCGCATTCTGGGGGAAGCACCAAAGGCAGTAGCATTCCGCATAAAAGTAGGAGAGAAGTCATCATCAGCTAGTGGGCTGACATCTCTTTCTACCAAGGTTTTACATTCTGCGTAAGCTGTCTGGGGATTCACTGATGATTCTTCGGTGACATCACCTTCTGTAGCTACACCGTAAACACTGCACGAAGACATGTATACAAAGCGACGTACACCCGCTTCTTTGGCTAGTTTGGCAAGGCGAACAGAACCTTTATGGTTGATATCGTAGGTAATAGTAGGTGACAGTTGTCCGGTGGGGTCGTTGGAGAGTTCTGCCATGTGAACGATCGCTTCGACACCTTGCAAATCTTCAGCGGTGATATTACGGATATCTTTGTTAAGGGTTTTTGCCGTTACTTCAGTACCGTTGTAAAGCCAACCCACTTTATAATATCCGGTGTCTACACCAATAACTTCGTGTCCTCGTTCGATTAATAAAGGAGGTAATAATGAACCTAAATAACCTTCGGTGCCGGTAACAAGAATTTTCATGGCTTTTAATTCCTATAGATTGATGAATTTGATTAAGTAGCTAGTGAGAAATAATTAAGAAAAATTACTCTCACTATCTTTTCACAACTTGGATGTATTTAATGATGTTAATTTCATGAATTTTCTCGCGATTCTTCTCCACATAGTATCCCGCCAACCTGACCAATCTGTTACGTCAAGATAGTCGAAGAATAAGTCTTTTTTAGGATGCGTACATTCACTTTTCACTCCTGCATACCAAGGTTTGGGAGTATTAGTAAAGTGAATAATACAAGGTTGTTCAAGCAAATCGTGATAAATATCTTCTGGAAAAGGGCTATTTTCCCATGATGGATAATCATATATCCTGGGCATTTGATTCCATTTTGGATGAAGTTCTCGCCATTTACCTGCAAGAACTGCGTTTAGTCCATCCTGGTCGTTACGAACATATTCTTTATTTTGTTGGATATATTCGAGAACTTTTGCCCCGATGTTGTCAGTTCGCCACTTTTCTAGATTAATTACTAAAAGTCCAGAATTGAAATATTTAGCATCACCAGAAAGTCCAACTTCTTTGTAGTTTCTTAAACCATCACACATGGATATATACATGTCCACGTCGTCTTGAACTGCTAGCGCATAGTCATTGCCAATCTCAATGTTCCATATTTCTGCTAAATTTCCTGTGACTACCATATCGGTATCTAAATAAATTGCTTTATTTAATTCCGTCGGTAAAAATTCAGTAATCAGAAGTCGATAATAACAGCTTGGTGTCAGATGCCTTGTTAATACCAGATTTGTAAATTGTGCATTATCTGGTTTGACCCAGGAAATATTTATCTGTTCTGATTGGAGTGATTTGATAATCTTATTTTTGTTTGATTCAGTAATTCCTCCATCAAGAATAAATAAGGCTATTTTTTGATTACTTCCTAAATTTTCAAGGGCTGAACGAACTGTGACTGCAAGGGGCATGGCATAGTTATTATCAGCAGCACAAACTAGAACAATCGACTGACTGTTGGAGCAAATGGACATAACGGAAATCCCTGATAACTAATTCGTTTATTCTACAATGCTAGAATAGCTAGCAGTTGATTAAACAATGCCTGCGCTCCCTGGCTAGTACAGGCTAATTTAGGGTAGATGCGAACTAACTAATCGAAAATTAATTGACTGCTGCTGTTAAAAGATGCGACTGTTCGGGAATTTGGGCGACAATGGATTTGCCAATTTCCAGTGAAGAAGTGGCAGCAGGAGAAGGAGCGTTGCAAACATGAACGGAGTTTTGATCTTGAACAATCAAAAAGTCGTCTACTAGTTTACCGTCGTTCATTAAGGCTTGAGCGCGAACTCCTGCATGGCAGGGAACTAAATCTTCTGATCTGACTTCAGGAATTAATTTTTGTAAACTTTTAGTGAAGGCTGCTTTACTAAAAGAGCGGATGATTTCTTGAATGCCTTCGTCAGCGTGTTTTGCTGCGAGCTTCCAGAAACCTGGGTAAGTCATAACTTCAGCAAAATCCCGCAAGTCAAAGTCTGTCTTTTTGTATCCTTCACGCTTGAGGCTGAGAACTGCATTTGGTCCAGCGTGGACGCTGCCGTCGATCATCTTGGTAAAGTGAACACCCAAGAAGGGAAAATCTGGGTTGGGGACGGGGTAAATTAAAGTCTTGACAAGATAGCGCTTTTCTGGGGTGAGTTCGTAATATTCGCCCCGGAATGGTACTATTTTAGCTTGGGGATCGACTTGAGCTAATTTGGCTATGCGATCGCTATGCAATCCGGCACAATTGATCACAAAGCCAGTTTCAAAAGTACCGTTATTAGTTTCCAGTACTTGATTTTTGCCACTGCGAGAGATTTTCTCAACTTTTGTATTGAGACGCAGTTCTCCACCTTGCTTTTCAATTAACTCTGCGTACTTTAAACAAACTTGCTTGTAATTGGCAATACCAGTTGAAGTTACCTGTATGCCGGCTACGCAAGTGACATGAGGTTCAATTTCTTTGACTTCTTCAGCACTGATTCGCTTAACTTCTAGATTATTTTCCAACCCGCGCTTGTAAAGATTTTCTAGACGTGGTAATTCTTGTTCATTGGTGGCAACAATCACCTTACCGCAAACTTCATGAGCAATATCATGCTCTCGGCAAAATTCCACCATTGAGCGACTACCATCACGGCAAAATTTAGCTTTGAAACTTCCTGGTTTGTAGTAGATACCAGAATGAATGACGCCGCTATTGTTACCAGTTTGGTGAAATGCCCATTTACTCTCTTTTTCTAAAACTAAAATTCGCGCATTGGGATAACGTTTGCCCAAAGCCATTGCTGTAGAGAGTCCAACTATTCCCCCACCTATTATCGCAAAATCATACATTGGTATCTATTGCACCTTATAATTACAAAAGTTTAAATTTTACAATCTTGCCTACCATACTTTCCAAGGAGCCTTATTATTCTTCCATAGGTCTTCGAGGTAGTTTTTATCGCGCAAAGTATCCATCGGTTGCCAAAAACCTTGATGTCTGTAAGCAGATAGCTGATCCATTTCTGCGAGCTTTTCTAATGGCTGCTGTTCCCAAACGGTGGAATCATCAGCAATCAAGTTGATTACTTCCGGTTCTAGAATAAAATAACCGCCATTAATCCAGGCACCATCACCATCTTGTTTTTCGCGGAAGCCGTTGATTTTAGTTTGGTCTTGTCCTAAGGATATGGCACCAAAGCGTCCGGCTGGTTGAACTGCGGTGAGTGTACCTAAAGTTTTTTGTTCTTTGTGAAATTTAATTAACTCAGTGATATTCACGTTGCTAACACCGTCACCGTAGGTAAAGCAAAAAGTTTCATTATCAATATGGTCTGCAACTCGCTTCAAGCGTCCGCCTGTCATGGTATTATCCCCCGTATCCACTAAGGTGATACGCCAGGGTTCAGCATTGCCACGATGTACGTTCATCTGGTTAAACCGCATATCAAAGGTCACGTCTGACATGTGTAAGAAGTAATTGGCAAAATACTCCTTGATTACGTACCCCTTATAACCGCAACAGATGATAAAATCATCAATACCGTGTGCAGAATAAGTCTTCATGATGTGCCACAAAATGGGCTTACCACCAATCTCGACCATTGGTTTGGGTCTAACGCTAGTTTCTTCACTCAGACGTGTACCAAGTCCTCCAGCCAAAATCACTGCTTTCATGCAATTACCTCAGAATTTTTAGGTAAATGAGTATTTAAACTTCTTTCAACTGAGAACGTAGCAACTTGACTTATAAAAAAAGTTAATTGTCAATTTTCTCAGTAATAAATCTAACCGTATTTTCCGTCTTAAGTATGAAGACAAGGTAAATAAACTTGTTTTATCTGTAAAAAAATGAAAAAGGTTTGTAAACGATTATGAATAAATGTAAAAAGTTATTTTTTATCAGGAAAAATAAATAATAAAGCTTGCGATAAAGGTCTCATATCATGTCCGCCAAATTACCCATAATAAAAAAACTCCAACCCCTCCCCGCAAGCCTACGGTGTAGACACAAGTCCTGTTTGTCCTCAAGCTAAAGCTTGGGGCTAAACAAACAAAGCCCATCTTCATGGGCTAATAACAATTTACAGCGTATTGCAGGTTTATGAGGTACAGTAACAGCAGTTTGTAAACCAGTTTTTAATATTTCAGTTTTTAAAGCCAAATAAATTTGGCGCATTCGCTTATATCCTCCGCATGAATGAGGGGGCTTTACGCTTCACGACTCGTAAAAATTTGTTCAGCCGTCAGATTTAATTCTGGGAATGTTGGCGATTCTATACAGTCAACCCCTCTAAACTGTTTACTGCGGTATTCACCGTCATCACTTAAAGAATAAATTGTAATGGTCGGTTGTTTAGGATCGCCTATCAATTCCTTACTACCCAATGCAGCATAATCTACAATCCAATATTCTTGGATACCCATCTCTTCATAGTCAGCTAGCTTTTTATGATAATCATCTCTCCAATTAATACTGACTACCTCTATTACTAAAGGAATTGAATCAGAGTTACTAATAGTTGATTCTTTTTTCCATTGCGATTCATTTATTAAATTGGGTAAATTTAATAAGGGAACATCTGGAAAATAACCAGCTTTTTTATTTTCTGGTTTTACTAGTACAGTTTTTGGAATACCGTAATTAAGGTTACGACGGTGACATTCGAGCGTTAAAATTTTTACTAAAAACGCGATAATTTCCTCATGGTCGCCAGTAGGTAGAGGCACTTGTATAATTTCCCCGTCGTATAATTCGTAGCAAATATTGTCAGGTTGTGTTTGTAAAAACTCTACAAATTCATCGAATGTAACTAGCTTTTGTAGTGCCTGTGTCATGTTTTAAACCTCCGTTTTTAAATTATTAGCATGAATAAGGTTTTGAACTAATGTTGTTAATTTGCTTAATTCACTTTAGTTAATACAAGTATTGTCGAAAGTTATACCTAAATAACAGTGTCCGGGTTAGGGAGCAGCTTTTATTACTGGAGAGGCTTTGAAAGGTTCATTTTTCGTTGAAAACTAGAGATTTTTCTGCCCCTCTCCGAAACGGAGAGGGGTTGGGGAGAGGTCATCACCAATCTGGGAGTGGGTTGGCTCTTTCTAAATACAAACTATGTACTTGTTAATTAAGATATTTTTTAGCTACCTTTTAACAAGCTACTTGTATTTTCAAAGAAATTGTCACATTTTTTTTCCAAAACGGCGCAGATGCTGCTTAATGCTTGTTGGTAATTATCCATATCCTCTTGCTCAAGGAATATTTTCGCAGATGTCTGCAAATCAGCGATCGCTAGGGTATTATTCCGATTAGAATTATTACCGCCATACTGTGAAAGCTCGTAGCGAACCATACCTCGTTTTAGGTAAGTTTTCGCACTTCGAGAATCGATGCGTAATGCTTGGTTAAAGTCGGCGATCGCTTCTTTATATTCTTGATCGAAGTTGCTGCTGTATTGACCAATTTGATAACGAACAAGCCCCCGCTGAAAGTAAGCTTCTGACTTGCCTCTATTTAAAGCGATCGCCTGATTAAAGTCTCCAATTGCTTTGTGATAATCTTGTTGAGAATCACCACTATATTTAGCAAGTTGGGAACGGACTATACCGCGTCTAATATAAGCTTCAGCTTCATTAGAATTAAGGCGCAGGGCATTATTAAAGTCTGCTAGGGCAAGGTTGTAATCTCTATCAGGATCGCTGCTATATTCGGCTAGCATATAGCGGGCATTGCCCCGATTTACATAAGCCTTGACTTCATTAGGATTGATTTGTATCGCCTGACTATAATCTGTAACTGCGCCATCATAATCTTTGAGATTATAACGGGTATTGCCACGGTTAATATGTGCTTTGGCGTTTGTCGGATTTTTTTGGATTGCGAGGCTAAAATTGCTCAGTGCTTGCTCATAGTCTCGCACTTTATAAGAGGCATGACCTTGTTTATAATAATCTGCAAAAGTGAGATTATTTTTGCTTTGCTCTTTGCGAGACATCAAGGTTTGTTGAGCATATTGATTTTGAGAAATTAAGGGACGAGTAAATTTAATCATTACGTCCAAGTACCCCAACATTCCAAAACCCAGCAAGCACAAAATCACTGGATAAAATCTTGATTTCTTGGGAGATTGATAATAAGAGACTTTTTGCGATTGTGTTAGTTGCCGATAATTAATCTGCTTTGTTGGAATTGAAGAAACTTTGATGGGTATTGGAGTTGTGTTGCGTTGAGTTCGTCTACGCGGTTGTAGATATTCTTTAGATTCTATTGCCTGCTGTGATGGAAAGGGGTCACGTCCGCCTAACCGCAAGGTACGTTCACACCAAGGACACTTGTGCAGGTGGCTGCTATGGCGGTGTTGGGGGTTGACTGTGCAGGTAATCAGGTCATTTTCGATTTCAGCTAGTTCTAACAGCCAAGTTTGAGCGCTGGGACGCATCTCTGGGTTGTTATGACCATGCTCAAAACAGCGGACAAACATTTCTTGTAAGCTGGGGGGAAGAGTTTCCCAAGGTGGTGCTATGGGGGTAGGGGTGTAAGGGACGCGACGCTGTTGACTGTAAGTAAAATGACCCTGAGCGATGCGTGCTTCGTAGGTGGGTGGTTCCCCTGCACCTTGATAGATACCAGAAAATGGATGTGTACCTTCCATTAAGAGTTGGAATATGAGTACTCCCAACCCAAATAAGTCATGAGCGATCGCGCGATCGTATTGGGCAAAAATTTTATTTTGCAGTTCTGGTGGCGTAAACTCTGGTTTACCAACTTGGCAGCGGAAAATTACATTTTGGTTTGCATCCCGCACTTGGAACGAATCTGTATCTACCAGCGTCACTAATGCTGTGTCGCTGACCATGATATTCGATTCATTCACATCGCCGACGCAGTAACCGCTGTTGTGCAGAGCTGCAAAAGCTGCTGCCAAATTGCGTGCCGTGCGGAGCAAGTATTGATAATTAAATAATGGACAGTGTTCGCGCCTAGTTCTAGGGTTGTAGAAGTCGATTACTGGACGCATCCCTCGAATGCGCGGCATTAAAAAGCCAACAATGCGATCGCTTCCGTCTGCTGCTTTGAGCGGTTCATGGGGCCAAGCAATAGAAATATGATCTAAACTAGCTGTGGGGTTTTCTGGTGGGTTGGCAAGCATTGCCAAAAGTTTACGACCGTGTTGCTCTGTTGGCTTGTGATAAACTTTCGCCACTAAATTGCCATCGCTTGGCACAGCATAAATACAAGCTTCTCCCCCTCGCCCTAAACTAATGGTGAGGTTGAGAATTTCTTGTTTGGTAAGACAACGTAAAACCTGCATGATAGAATTACAATTTACGGGGGTTATTTAAGTTAAATTCGTACAATCAATCAAGCTTTTAATCGCTTAAGGCAGCAATTATTAGCGTCAAGTCATCATCAGTACGTTGCGTGATCCGATCGGAACGCAAAAACCTCACCAGCTGCTCTTTTGCCGCTCCTTTATTGTCCGCATTTGCTGCAAAGTCAAATAGAGGAAAAAAGAAGGGTTTATGAGGTGCAGACACTGCCATGTTTAATGCCAGCATTTGTAATCCGTCAGTCAGAACACCAACGTTGATTATGGCTTCGCGCCATAATCTCATTTGTGCTGTTTCTAGGGCATTAGGCGAAGTTAAAAAAGTGGTGGAGTTGATGTATTCGCCGTTATCAGGCATAGTTAGAGCGAGTAAGTTGCCCATGCGATCCTTTGCCACTGCCATTCCATCACCAATCTGGACGACTGCGGCAAGTTCTGGTGTGGCAATGGTGATAATTAAGGTTGTTGCTAAATCTTGTGGCTGTTTATCACAAGCAGCAGCTTCATCCTCAACGGCAATTTTTGCCGCGACGATGGCATCATTTAAAAGCGATCGCACTTCTTCATCATCATCCAAGGTTAGCCTGGTAAATTTTTTAACAGATATATTTTCGATAGCGGCTTCTACAGCCACCATCGCACCCACTTTCCCGCTGACTGCACTTCCTGCACCATCTGCTACTGCTGCGATTAAAACGTTATCTGGCAATATTTGCCAATGATGTGCGTCTTGACACATCTGTTTATTTTTTAAATGGCTTGTACCACCTACAGATGCAGCTACTACCCGCCATTGAGATACCTTGCCTGATGTGTTCATTCTGCCAAAAGCTGTGTAAATATAATCGCGGTTATGGGGAAACCAACACCAACGGCGAGAAGCCTCCTTAAATAGATCCCCAGCCGATAGGTGGTAGTGCAACCTGTTCGTCTACCTGTGAATGGGAAACTGCTGACATACTCGCTGATAACCAAACAAACATCTCTATAAAGTTCAGTCCTTCGAGTTTCAGAGGAGTACGTACAGCAATTTTACTTAATCGTGTCATATTAGCATTCTCCACCCCGACGGTAAAAAAAGCAACACGTTTATTTATTTCATCTGTTTGCAAACGCTGGGACGCTTGCTCTATGCAATGCTCTAACTCACCTTGCGGTTCTCCATCGGTAATCATAAATACCCAAGGACGATAGTAAGCAACGCCATTAGTGCGATATTGAACTTTGCGCTCTTGAATCAAATCCAAGGCTTTATTAATTCCCGAACCCATAGTAGTCAATCCTTGTGCTGTCAAAATCGGCGGATTGAATTGATCGGCAGTCACAAAGTCTTGCACTACATTTACGTTACTATCAAAAGTAACTATTGCTACTTCTACTCTCCGTGCTGCGAGGGAATTTTTTACTAATTCGTCCTTCAAACTGAGCAAGCCCTGATTTAAAGCCTCAATCGGCTCTCCTTGCATCGAACCTGAGGTATCTAGTAATAACACGCAAGGACAACGTGGTTCGGGGTTCTCGGCAAATTCAACTATTTCATCCAGTTTCAATGTATCCGGCATAACTTGTTCTGTTATGTTAAAGTTCAAAGCCTTCTTTCCCTTTACTCAAAGTATATAATTGAAAGCGCCGCACAAACTACATTTTTGTAGCTGGTTGGAATAATGCTCTCTTATTTATTAAACAGATGACTACTAGCAAAATCCCTAAGCATTTAAGAAAATCTTAACTGACAACGTAGTTGAGCTAAAGGGAACTTACTAGAGACTCTGATTATCTGTAGCACTGCATCTAGGAAAAGTTCTAAATAACCCTTATAGAATATCAAGGATTGCGAACCCTGCCCATGCTTAATTTTAAAGATTCTATGTAGAGAAGCCAGATTTTAGATGAAAGCAATTCATTATATTTAATATAATCAGCTTTCTCACTATACTTGTGTGACTATCCACACTTAAAATGAAAATGAAGCAGAAAAATTTTATTTCAAAATATCGTGCCAAATTTAACAAATTAAAGATATGGTAATTTTTGCATACATATATGTAACATATCTACATAGCCAAGCCTAAAATTTTGTTTGTAGAGAAATATTCAATTCTTTCAGGGTGCCTCATTTACCGATACTTAAAAGTTACAAGTATTCGGTCTAATTTACCACAAATTATCCAAAAACATGAATAATTCTGGCACATTTACCAAATTGAGTCCCCTGAGTTTGTTAAGACAGTTATCTAATTGTTCTGAGAGTAGTTGTTTAGAAGCATTTAGCAACTCAGTTTCCTGGTTGATCTATTTAGAACACGGTCAAATTACTTATTCCAGCGATTCTGTTGAACCTTTTGATCGACTGGAACGGCATTTACGACGCTTCAGCCACCAAATCCCCCTGCTAAAGAGCGAAACCCGTGTTCAGTTACGTCTAATGTTTGAAACTGACTTACACGGTAAGCGCAAAATACAACACGAAAACTTCACAAACCAGCCACCTGATTATCAAGCGATTTGCTGGCTTGTCAATCAAAAATATCTAAATTCTACACAAGCTGGAGTGTTAATCCAAGAAATGGTTAAAGAAGTGATTGAATCATTTCTATTAATCAAGCAAGGTACATATAAATTAACAGATGCATATTTGCCAAGAATTTGCACCCAGGATGTAGGGAAAGTAATCGAATGCTGCCAAAAAAGATTACAAAATTGGCAATCTTTAGCGCCGCAATTTTCTTCTCCGTTTCAGCGCCCTTATTTGTGCATTTCTACGAGAAATAAACCCGAAAAACTTCTGGAAATTCAGCCCAATCTAACTCATTGGATGAAAGGGTTTAGCTTGCGTCATCTTGCCGTAATACTGAATCAAGATGAATTAAAGCTGGCGCAAATGTTACATCCTTATATCTTAGATGGAGCGCTATTATTGCATGAACCAGATCCACCATTTGATAAATTACCAAAGACTTATGAAGAGTTATCAGTTCATGGCGATATTATCGAATCCCCTGATATCATAGCGCCCAATACCATTGCTACCAAAGAGAAGCCAAGTATTCCCGAAAATGAAGATACTCGTCAGCCATTACCAGATATATCTTCTTCTTTCAGAGATAATTATCAGCAATTAGCAACAAAATATCAGACAAATACTGCTACTTTAACAGAGCGAAAAGTTCACAAAATAGTTTCTGTTGATGATAGTCCGACAATGCTGAAAGAAATTACTCGGTTACTGGAAGACGAAAGTTTTTCTGTAGTGACAATTATCGATCCACTCAAAGCGATAATGTCGATTCTTCGGCACAAACCAGACTTGATATTACTGGATTTGAATATGGTAGGAATTGATGGTTATGAGTTGTGTAGGCTAATACGCAATAATTCAATGTTCAAAGAAACTCCAATAATTTTTGTGACCGGTAATAAGGGTATTGTAGATAAGATAAAAGCAAAATTTGTGGGAGCATCGGGGTATTTAACGAAGCCATTTAGTCGGTCAGAATTGCTGAAAATGGTGTTTATGCATTTGAGTTAGGGACTAGTGCCGCTTCGCGGAAGTCAAAAGTCACTCATTCAAAAGTAATATGGAGTAAGTTTTTTAGCGATTGAGAATGGTCTGTTTATTTCTGCCGAACTGTACTAGTACGTGAAGGCAGTAGTGAGTAGGCAGTAGGGCAGTGGGAAAAATCTATTATTAATGGGTTTTTCTGGATTCAATAATGGTCTGCTTATTTCCGCCGTGCTGTACTAGAGTTTTCGCTATTGTTGTCATCTTACAACCTTGGATCGACGGGTTCGCTTTCCAATGCGAGTATCCCAAATACACATTCGTGTACCTGTCGCAATGGTTTTTTTGCCACAAATCTTGATAATGCTTCGACTCCCAAGGCAAATTCTCGCATTGCCAGAGAACGTTTGTGAGACAATCCTCGATGACGCAGGCGATCGCAATTTTCTTGGCTGTCGTATTCGGCACCATAGATAATTCGCAAATATTCCTTACCGCGACATTTGACGGCTGGTTGAATAATCCCCTTATTTCCCCGCACGATATAATCCATCGGCTTGACAACCATTCCTTCTCCCCCAGTTGCGGTCATTTCTTCCCACCAGCTAATTCCGCTATTTTTACTATCTATGCTAGTTAAATCTATTACTCTATAATTAGTTGCTAGCAATAATTGCGAATTTGTTTGGGCAATTTTAGCGATTTCTTCCATGTGCCAGGTGTGGGTTTCATTTGTATGTACTGCCCCTTCGCTGGCTAAAATATGAAATGGAGCCAGTTTGATGTCCGAAATATCCCCGACATTCCAACAGTAACGACGGTAAGCATCGACGTATAAATTTGCCATTTCTGCCCGTTGTTTGTAGCTATCGAGTTGTTCGGAAACATCAACACCTCGATTTTGGGCTTTTTCCAGAACTGCCATCGCACTTCCCAAACTCAATCTTGACGACATACCCACAGGTGCATATTGTTTGGTTAATAATCCTTGAGCTTTTGCTGTCCAGGGTAATAATTCGCAGTCGAGACATACCCAGTCGGTGTTAAATGTTTCCCAAAAGTTACTATTGGTGAGTGTAATATTCAAACGAACTAATAATTCGGTTTCTAAAGTCTCATCGTTGAAAAACTTCCGTCCTGTGCGGGTATAGATAATCCCAATTCCCTCATCAATTACACCAAAACGTCGATTTGCGGCTGCTTCATCCCGACAAACCACAACTACAGCACGAGAACCCATGTGTTTTTCTTCGCAGACAACCTCAGTAATTCCTTGGTTTTGGTAGTAGGCAAAAGCTTGTTCGGGACGTTCCAAATATCCCGGTAATTGGGAAGTTTCTACCGGAGACATGGTGGGAGGAAGGTAAATTAACCATTTTGGGTTAGCAGCAAACCGACTCATTACTTCCAGTGCGGCAATACTATTCTCTTCCCGGATGGTGATGTTATTCTGCAAACGGGTATTAATAATGCGTTTACCCAGGACATCTTCGATATGCAATACATCATCCATTTCTTGCTGTGCGGTTCTGTTGTTAGCAATACCCAAGGGTTTGACGGGTTCGCAATAAACCTTAGCTGCATCCACGGAAACCAATTCTTTTTCGGGATAGCGCAATGCAGTTAACTTGCCACCAAAAACGCAACCTGTATCGATATTGATTGTATTATTCAACCATTCCGTTTCCGGTACGGGAGTGTGTCCGTAAACTACCATAGCATCACCGCGATATTCCCTCGCCCAGTTAAAACGCACGGCTAAACCAAATTCATCAATTTCCCCGGTTGTCTCTCCATACAGGGCAAATTCTCGCACTGCTCCAGAACCCCGTCCCTGCATTTCTTTTTTCATCCCTGCATGGGCAACTACCAACTTACCTCCATCGAGGAGGTAGTGACTTATTAGGGAGTCGAAAAATTCCCGCAGTTCTTTAATAGATGTTTCCCGAATATCTTCCGGTATGGCATCAATTTCACCCAAAGTTTGCTCCAAACCGTGATTTACCCGGACATTTTTACCCCGCAATTTTCGCAGCAATTTATGTTCGTGGTTTCCAGGGACGCAGATACCCGTACCTGCTTGTACCATGTTGTAGACAAGTTTTACTGTATCGAGAATGCGATTTCCTCTGTCTACCAAATCACCTAAAAATACTGCTTTGCGTCCTTCTGGATGGTGGTACAGGGGAAAATTCCAGAATTTATCTGACTGTATGCTGGGATTATGCACATATCCTAATTTTTGCAATAATCCTTCGAGTTCGTCACAACAACCATGAATATCCCCAATGATGTCAAATGGTCCCTTTTCATATTTGCGATTATTCCAAAGTGGTTGACGTTCGATTTCCAGATTATTGATATCTTCCAAGGAATTTAAAACATGAACATAGCGAAAACCCTCTCTTTCCAAACCTCGCAAACTTCTTCGCAACGCTTGGGTATGTCGTCTGACTACATGGGAACCGAATTGTCTATCTGAACGTTGGGCATTTCGTTCGTGACAAATTTCTTCCGGGACATTGAGTGCGATCGCAACTGATAAAAAATGATATTCTCGTGCTAGTTTAATATATTCTTTTCTATCTTCTGGTTGGACGTTGGTGGCATCAATTACAGTTAATTTACCTGTTGCTAGTCTTTTTGCGGTGATGTAATGGAGTAGTTCAAAAGCGTCTTTTGATGCTGCTTGACTATTTTCATCGTCGGATACTAAACCCCGACAAAAATCTGATGATATAACTTCAAATTGTTGGAAATGGTTCCGGGCAAAGGTGGATTTTCCGGAACCAGATGCACCGATTAATACGACTAGGGATAGTTCGGGAATAGTTATTTTCATAGATAGTTGTTTTTGGTTGAATATGTGTTTTTAACGCAGAGGAACGCGGAGGTTTACGCAAAGTTACGCTGAGAAGATTTGAGAGGAGAGGAAGGTAGGAATAAATTCGCTATGTTGTTCTTTCATTGGTAATTCTAAATCTCGTTTGATTCTGCATTGCTTCCATAGGTATTATTGAAATTTAAATTATTGAGATTTAATTCTGTTTAAATAATGCCATTTGGGTTGGGGAACCAACTTCCATATCCACATCCCCTACGGGTTGAAAAGATACGGTATAACCAAACGTTTCTGCAACTAAATTTGCCCAATTTGCAAATTCTGCCCTCGTCCATTCAAAGCGATGGTCTTTATGTCTTAATTTTCCTGCGGGAAGGTTTTCAAATTTGATGTTGTATTCTATATTTGGTGTGGTGACTATGACGAATTGGGGATGGGTAAATTCAAATATCACCCGCTCTAATGCATTCAAACGGGGTAAATCTAGATGTTCGATAACTTCAATTAGTGTTACTGCATCGTAATTTTGAAATCTCTTATCTTGATAGGTTAATGCACTTTGAAAAATCTGTAACTTATCCCATTGATTTCGCGGTAAATGCAATCTATCTATTCGTTCCTTGGCTATTTCCAAAGCTCGGTAAGAAACATCCACACCTGTAATTTTATCGAAGCATAATTCTTTTAACAAATATCGTAATAGGGTTCCTTCTCCGCAACCCATATCTATTATTTTCTTGACATTATTCGCTTTCAATGTATCTACAACCGTTAGCATTCTTTGCTTATTCAAACTTAACGGTTTTTCGATCGCAATTTCTTCTTCTGTTTGCTCTATCTCTGTAGCATCTGGGTCTAAATTATCATCTTCTGCCAATTGTGCTAATGCTTGACGGGTAAGGTTTCCGCGATGTTTGAGGTAGCGACGGGTGATTTTTTCCTTCGCTGGATGGGTATTCAACCAACCTTCACCATGACGCAGCAATTTTTCAACTTCATCTTCTCCTACCCAGTAGTGCTTTTCGTCATCAAGGACGGGAATGAGTACGTAGAGATGACTGAGGAGTTCCGATAACGGAATCGTATTTGTAAGTTCGACTGTGTAGTATTTACTGCTTCCCCATTCGGGAAATTTCTCATCGAGTTGGTGGTTTTCTGCGATGACGGTATAACCCAGTGGTTCAAATAATTCCCGGAGAATACTTTCACCCCCCCAACAAGGGACAACGCTAATTTTTGCCGTCAGGGGAATGGGAGTTTGGACTAGTTCGGGTTTATCTTTACACCGTCCTCCCATTGCCGTACCGAAGACTTGGGACATTGCCACACTGAGGAACGATGAAGCAACGTATGGTCTATCTGTAACGTAATGTTCCAGGGTTGCACCCCTTCCCCGCACTAGTTTTATGGGGTTGATGTCCAGTAGCAATGCTGCTGTACAAAGGGTTTCGCTAGCTTCAGGGTAAAAAATATGTGCTTTCCCGAAGGAAAGGGGGAAAGATTGACAGCGGTTGGGATGTTTGTGAAGCAAATAACCCAGGTCTGTTGCTGGTTGGTTTGTGGTAGAAATTGTTAATAGCATGAACTTTCAAGACGGTTCACATCGGGTTGATTCTTATTTCCTACAGTTGTAACCTATAGTTTTACGGAAAATAAAGTTTTATCTGAAAATACACCGATAGATCCCCAACAATTATAGGACTTACGCACATACTACGTATTTCCGTCATTGCGACGCGAGGAAGCAATCTCAAAGTCTTGTTTTTTGGTAACGAGTGCGTAAGTCCTAAATTAAATGGGCGTTGCTGAATATTAATATGAAATTCCTAATTATTGCTAGAGACGTTCCGCCGGAACGTCTCTACAAACGCGGGTTTTAATGTTAGAATCATCCGTCAAAATTTAAAATTCATATTTCAAATCAGCAACGCCATTAAATGCGTTGAAAACACCGGCTCTCTAGACTATTGACCCTTGACTAATTGCGGTTGTCCCCAAAGGATGCGCTCTTGTTTATAAATGGCAATTCCCGGTTTGGCTCCTTTGGGTTTGTAAACGTGCTTTGGCTCAGTGTACACTACTGGGGCTTGATCGGTTTGACGAGCGCGACTGTAGTATACAGCAAGATTAGCGGTAAATTGTAAATCTGCGTCTTCTGGCACAGTACCAGGTTCTAAACGTAGTAGAACATGGCTACCGGGAATTTCTTGAGCATGAAACCACAAATCATAATCGCCGGCGACACGAAAAGTTAGATAATCATTTTGGCGATTGTTGCGACCAATTAAGATTTCAAAACCGCTGGGAGTGCGGTAACGACGAAAGTTAGTGTTAGCAGTTTCATTAGAAGTGCGGTTGCGGTATTCTGGATCTTCTAGATACTTTTGTCCAATCAGTTCTTCGCGGATTTCGTCTAAAGCTTCTAAATCTTCTATCGTTTGGTACTTGTCAATTTGCGCGATCGCATTTTCTACTTGTTCTAAATATCCAATTTCACCATTGACTTCTGCTAGCAACGGTTCTACAGCATTTTTGACACGTTTGAGTTTTTGATGTTGTTTGTAAAGGCTTTGGGCATTCTGCACTGCATTTTTATCGGGTTGAAGTGCGATCGCTACAGGTTTACCACTATCAAAGTCTGCTAGAATAATTTCCTTCATCCCCGGTTCCCATTCTTGCAGATACGCCATTAACAAATCAGCTTTTTGGCGATATTCATCGGCTTGCTCTGATTGTTGCAAGCGTTTCTTAAATGTATCAGCCTTCAGCCGTAACTTTGCCAAAATATTATTTAGCTTCTGAGTCAGCTGATGGCGCAGTTGAGAAAATACTTGTTGATTGATTTCGTCTGTATAATAGCGGTAAACTAATTCTTGGATATCTTTGACTGGTGCAACTTCACCCCAACCCATTACAGTGTATCCATTATTTGTCCAAGCTGGGTGAAACTTTTGCTCGGACAAAGCTTGCAACCATTCTTGCCAACGCTGAAATAATCTTTGCCAATCGTCAGGGTTGAGGGTATCGGTTGCGGCTTCTGGATCTAACGAAGCTACTTGTAACATAGTATCTAACAGTGCTGCACTCAAACCGCTATAACTTTTGAGTAACTGACGCTTAATCGCTCCTGGCACTAAGCTGACTCGTTCTTGCCAGCGTTGTTGAGATTCGCTCAAACTAGGGGTAGTATTAGTCAGTTTGGGTGGAGTTTCGTAAAATTGTCCAGTTTGAATCGGACGGACAGTAGATTGTTGTTGACTAACTTGATGTGCTGCGGTGATAATTTCATTATTGGCATCAGTGAGGATGACGTTGCTGTATTTGCCCATAATTTCGGCGTAAAGGTGATATAAAGCAGTTTCACCTGGACGACGAGCAAATTGCAAATTAATCACCCTTTCCCAAGGTGCGATCGCTTCAATTGCCACCAGCGCTAAACCACCCAATTGATGTACTAGTTGTTGGCTAAATGTAAATGTATCAGGTTTTCTGGGTGGCGGATCGCCGATACAAATATGAGTAGCTTGAGGATGCCAAGAAATCTCTAGCCAACCCCGATGTTTTAAGGTGCGTAATGCCACAGCAATTGTATAGCGATCGCGCTGATGAACTTGCTCTAAACGTGATGGTAGCCAGTTAGCGCGGATTTCGCTACAAGCAGCTGTGAGAGTGGTAAAGTCAACTGGTTGCAAAGCGATTAATTGTTAACATTCAAACGTTGGCGATCGCTATGCTTCTATTTTTATCTAATCAAAGCATAGCAGACCTCAACTATCATAACGGTTACTTCGTTCGCAGCAAAAACAAGAAGTTATCGAATCGTCATCTTCCCTATGCTCAAGGATATATTGACGGAATTGGGAGCTTAAGCAGCTTACAATGCGTAAGTCTTAGTTAAGTCAAGTTGTAAGACAACTTGGTAGAGCCATCGCTCCTAAACTGCCAAGCCTGTTCCAATAGTTGCAGCCAGTGAGAGAAAATATTTATATGACTTTTCACTCACACTATAAGGATTACAGATAATGGAAGTTCTCAAAAGAGCCATCAAACCAGAAAGCTATATATCGTTTCTCCACATCTACCCAACTACTTGGGGGACTGCCGGTGATATCTGTTTAATCCGTGAATCTGTAGCTAATAATTCAACCGGATCGAAGTTCGTCGGTCACAAACTTAAATTAGCACTTCCACTCGGGATGGAGCGCGATCGCTTGTCAAATTCTCCGATAATAAAAGTTGCAGGTAATGTCGGTGACGGACATCCTAAAGATCACCCGTTTGAATGGGAGGCTTATGATGGCATAGACAGAGAAATAGCGATCGCATCTCTCAAACCTTGGGGTTTTAAGTTAATTGAGTTTATCCCTGAGTAGTAACGAATTGGGCTTTGCATTTACACATATTATAAAGTAGAGACGTTCCGGCGGAACGTCTCTACGACGGTTACGATGTTTTTATTACATCAGAGCGGTTAGTTAGCAACCAAAAGTGCTTGTTTTGGTGTTGACTCCATTGGTTCTTTTGCTGTTAAGGATACTAGATTTATTGGTGTTGTCGGTACTGCTTCTATGGCTGTAGCTGGTACTGCTTCTATCGGTGTTGCAGGCGGTACTAACTGTGACTCCTCCAGTTTAATGTAAAGTTCACTTAGCTGAATTGCGACACCATCCCAACTAAACTTGCTTTCAACCCGCTTTCTACCACCTTTGCCTAATTTTTCTGCCCATTCTGGATTTAGTAGAATTCGGTCAATTGCAGCTGCAAAACCGGCTACATCTTGTGGTGGTGCTAATAAACCAGTTTCTTCAGGAACCACAGTATATTGCAATCCACCGACATCACTAGCAACCACTGGTGTACTACAAGCCATCGCTTCAATGGCTACCAATCCAAACGGTTCGTAGTGACTGGGAACTACAGAAACATCAGCAGCTGCGTAGTAAATGGGCAGAATTTCTTGACTGATGCGACCTGGGAAAGTGGTAATATCGCTTATTCCCAATTCTTTGACAATGCTTTCAATGCGATCGCGTTCGATGCCATCGCTTTGACCAGGACGACTGCCACCACCGATAATTAGTTGTAAATTTCCATTTTCGCGCAACTTAGACTCAGCGATCGCACGCACTAAGGTTTCTATACCTTTACGGGGGTCAAAACGTCCCACATACATGACAACTTTAGCGTCCTTTGCTATTCCCAATTCGGCTCTGGCTGCTTCTCTATCAATGCAACCAAATTGGCGAATATCTGTACCGCAAGGAATAATATCGATATTACCTTCCAAAGAAACTAATTCCCGCATATGTTCTTTTTCTTGCGGACTTGTCGCTACAATCCTTTCGGCTGTTTCCAAAATTTCTTTTTCAACTATTAACCGCTGACTAGCAATCAGGGGAATATCTTCTATCGTGTTGTATTTAACTACTCCTAAGGAGTGGTAGGTATGAACTTGTTTGCTTCCTTGAATTTTCTTCAATTGCATTCCTACCCAGCTAGACAGCCAGTAGTTTGTGTGAATCAACGAATATGTAAAGCCATTTTTTGCTTGGAACTCAAGAAAATTGTCTATAAATTCTGGCAAATACTCAAAAAGATCATCACGCGGTACAAACTCAAGTTCACCAGCTTGTAAACGAATTGTTCGACAATTTTCGCTATGTTGCACAATCGTCTCTTGCTTCGCACTTACTTTGCGGGTAAACATATCAACTTGCCATCCTAACTGACCCAGTGCTTCACCCACATTCCGCACGTAAACATTCTGTCCTCCAGCTTCTTCTTTTCCAATTTCAATCGCAGGGTCTCCGTGGACTGAAATTAAGGCGATGCGTCGTTGAGTTGTAGAGTCCATGATTTGTGTGTTGTGTTGCTGATTTGAGAATGATTTCAGTAGTTCCAAGCTTCCGCCTAGCTTTTACTTTGCAGTTAGTCAATAAACTTTACTTATTGTTATTTTAATTTAATATGTAACATATCTTTTCACATCTGCTACTAGAAATATTCTTTTTGGTTACGTGTTTATATTTAATTTCTTTATACGTAAATTGCTATATTCTTATCTAAGAAAATTCATACAAGAATTTTAATCACTTCAGGAACTTTACGCAAATTAACTTATATCTAAATTGCTAATTTATGCGTTTATAGACATCTTTTCTTGATGAAATGATGCCCAGTACTTATATATGTAAATACTTCCAAAACAGCAATTTTTACTTAGTCATTTCCTGAAAAAAGGGCTAATTTATATTTCTCTAATGTAAATTAGCTCTTGCTACAATTTTTTTGCCGATAAGCAAGTGGTTGAAGTTAAAGTTTGAAGATATATTATATTGTTAACTTCGAGAAGTTTGTTATTTATGATACATTTTTTCCAAATAATTAATTATACCTAAGGTAGTAATAATTTATATCACGGAAGATGAATCAACGTTGACAACTGACCTGCGGCAACCATTTGAAAAATCTATCTTTAGATAATAAAATGTATTTATATATACAAAAAAATGAAAACACTCATTGATTTTGGGTGTTTTCACCCGATAACCTAATTTATGGCAACATGAAGCAGTAAAATATGCCTATGCAATTAGAATTTATTCCTGTTGAAGAGTTTTACTTCGCCCTGACTCTGGCGGTTCGGACTCTGGATGATTTGGAAAAACCTGGTTTAGTCGCCCTTGTGCGTGAGCTTCTCTTGACAGAATACGGTCAACCTTCCACCGTGGTTTCTGGCAAACAGAATACCTTTAGTTATGTATTTCGCGTCCTCGACGTAGACAACAGTCCTTCATCTGGGCTGATTGTCTCAATTTCTGACTACCAAGACAAGCTACGTCTAGCTAGCGATTACGGCTGGATGTTAGATCCTGAACGCAAACCAATTCGCACAGATAATTTTAGCCATAGAGAGCAGTTTGCCCAAAAGTTGCGATCGCATTTACAACAATCGCTGCAACTACCCCTTAGCTAAATTCAATGACAATTAAAAATTAAAAATCAATTTAAATTGATTTTTAATTTTTAATTTATCTGCAACATGAATTAATTCGTCGCTTGTGCAGCTAACATTTCCTTCAGCTTTTCTAATTCAGATGCCCAACGGGGATCTGGACGAACCGCATCAGAGTCGTTGGTGCTAGTGCTGGTATTGGTAGAACCACCACTACTGCCACCGCGACGAGGCTTTTTAGAGCTTCTATCGCGACGACTGCTTTTTTCACCAGTGTTAGGAACAGGGTTAAGAGCGTTACTAACAGTAACTGGTTTGGGAACTGCTTGTTGCGGCTGCTGCTGATCTTCATTTTCCTCACCTTTAGTGCGAGGCAATGCCTTTTCTAACTTAATGGCAATGTCTTTGAACGTCCGACCATTATATTTTTCAATAATTTGGTCTGCGTGTTCATCGTCATTAACTGTCAGAAAACCGAATCCACGGCATTTGCCTGTTTTGCGATCTTTGATTAGTTTGGTGGTGACAGCTTCACCTTCTTCAGCAAAAACTGCTTGCAGTTCTTGACGGTCTATTTCTTCTTTTGGCAAATTACCTATGTATAGGCGAACGGACATGAACTATACCTCCATTAGATGAATTATGATTGGGCAAGAAAACAATCCTTTGGTTTTGGCTTTTATATAGATGCTTTTGATCAAAACTGCCATGAACCAACTTTTACACTCCAAACTGTCAACCTATACAATACAGTTTTTCGCCAGGATCAAATTGTTTAATAGTCAAGCGCGACAACGCTAATAACACCTTAAATTCTAAGATTTGTAAATTTAACGGCACACTACCTGCCACAAAAAACTTTTTCTATGCCCTTGTTCGGGATAACCAAACGCCATTCTTTACAATAGCACGATATTTTCTACGTAACCAGTTCCACGCTGAAATTTCCCACAGTAGCATGATTGCATCGTAACATAAAATACATATTTTCTCGCTTTTGTTTGTGTTTCAGAAATAAAAACCAGCTAATGGTTGGTTAATTTGCTGCTGTGTTGTCAGATAGATTGGTTTGGGCAGACAAAACTAAACCCTAAGTTCGGAAGCTAAGTTATCTCAGTTGCGATTTCTGTAAATAAATTTAACATTGGCAAAAATAATCTGCAACATTCTGAAGAGGGGGAAAGGGGAAAGGGAAATATAGTGTATTTAAATAACTCTTTATTTCCATACCTTTACCCTTTACCCCTCCTCCTAATAACAACTATCCCTTTAGAAGGATGTACCCACCCCAAGCTAGTGTTGCAACTGCCAAAACCATAGACCAAAGAAGATGATGACTATTAATAGTTTGACCGTTTTGAGTTTGTAAGCTTTGGATGTCAATCCAGGGAGTCGCTCCTCGACGAAACCAACCTGTGACAGTAATTTGCCGACCAATCCAGTCTTGGGGATTGATTAACTGTACCAGCCCAGAAAGATGATGTAATTTCACTAAACCAGTGTTAGTTTGTAAAATTAAATCTTGTTCTAGGGAATTGCTAGTGCCGCGACGACCTAATAACTTACCGACAAGACGCACTTTGATACTATCGATAGGAAGGGCTGATGGGTTGGCTAACAAATTGGGCAAGCGATCGCCAGTGTGTACGATGGTGCTAGTATCAGTCCAGAAACTTTGCAGCATCGGGGGTTTTATATCTGCATCGGGAAAGAAATAAAGAATCCGCATGACAATACCGATGCTAATGCCAACAAGTACGCAACCTGTAACGAATGACCAATCGTCGTATATCCACTTCAAATTCAACAACTTGAATGCGAATGCTATTTGCCAGATTAGGCATAAAAGACCAGCAAACATCAAACCAAAAGGGATTCCTAAAAAAGGCGCGATTTGTAAAATAACAGAAAGACGCTTGATTTTTAAGGGTTGCTGATTAGTCAGATATAGTTCTAGGTCTAGATGCCAATGGTGAGCTATTTCACAAAGGCGCTGGATGCGATCGCCTATTAAAGGGTGACTATTGTTGATTGTAAACCATCGGCGATAAGGGTTGATACTATCCCACATTAAAAATGATTCAAAGGGAATTTGACCAGCAATACTACCTAAACAAAGACTCTGTTGGTAGCTGACTGGTGCTAACATATTCAGACTTTCAAGCTGCCAAGAAATCTGTTCTTGTTTTTCGATATCAGTTGCAACCCCAATAGAAATTTTTAGTAAAGCGCGAACCAAAGCATTTGGATTACCGGTGATTTCAGCAGCTAGACGATCGCTATAATAAACCCGCACCTTAGATAACCATAAAGCCGTGCCACTAAGCAAACACCAAACCCCATAAGCCAGACTAGATATGACTACTCCTGGTAGTTGCAAAATTTTGTTTGATATTTTGTCCGTCCACTGGGAAACTTGCTCATATAGCTGATAAATCGGCAACGTCACTAGCAATACCAAAGACATTAACACACAATCACCGTGGGCAATATGCGCCAACTGACTGGCATAGATTGTAGCGATTTCATCATCTGCTAGTTGCTCTAATAACCCTTGACTAACAACAATTCGGGCAGTGCGGGGTAAATGACCGTAACTTAGGGCAATTGGTGCAGTGATTGGTAAAATACTTAATTTGGGCGAGATCCAGCGTCGTTGTTGACAGTAACGTTGTAGCAGTCGTATCGTTTCGCGACTGTGAATATTTAAGGTTTCTTTTGGCAACTCTCGCCGACCATAAAAGGTTGTCAGCAGCCAATCTAACAACCAAGGCGATGCTAAAATCAAAATCCCCAACGCTATCAATAAAAATTGAGTTGGATCTCGATAAAAAAGCTGCAATGGTTGTAAGCGGATATTATATAAAATATGATTGCTCCAATTCATCAGCAGCCTAAGAATTGCCCGGATCACCCAAAATAGAGCAACAAATGTTCCTGCTGTGAGCAGCCGTAAAGGCAGTAAATTTAACTTATGTCTGGGTTGCCATACCTTTGCGCGTCCAGCGTGACGCCAATACATTTGTGTATTTTTGCCGCGATGCACTAGTGGGAAGGATACATCTGATTCGGGGCTGGGATTATTAATTTTGACTACTACTTGTGTTACAGAAGAATTTAATGGATTGACTGTGGCAGGTTCTGGGCGATAATTTTCCTGGGAATTTTTAATCGGGACAAATCCCGGTTCCGATTTTTTTGATTGTATATCAGATTTTTTCGGTTTTGTTAATTCTTTGAGAGCGCGGTCTGCCCACTGCTTAACTTGAGGATTGTTAATCTCTGTAAGAGTTTGACACAGGGCGATCGCTTTAGAGTTATCGCCGCTGCGTGCATAAGCCATCACCAACCCGACTTTAGCTTGCAATACAGTAACCAAACGAGCATCAGTATTGCGAGCAATCGGTTCTAGTTGAGCGATCGCATTTTTATAATCCCCTTGTTTCAGGGCAGCCAAACCAGCCTCCAAAGGTGATTCGGCATGAGTCGGCATAGAAATTACTGGACTCCAATTTCTGTGAACTTATCCTCATAAATCATCCGCTTTCCGATTTTCCAGTCAACTAAAGAATTATCCCTCCATTGGTTGACTGGAAAACACCGGAGCTACTGCGCTCAATTTCAATTCTGGATGGTCTTGTTCTAATTGCTGACAATTCCATTCATTGCGGAATAGCAAAACTGGGCGATCCATGCTGTCTTTAACCGTAGTGGTGTTGAATAAACGTCCCACCTTATTCAAAGGTTGCCAACCACCCTCAACCCAGCGAGCGACGCTGTAGGGCAATAATTCCAGCTGGGTTTCCACGCCATATTCATTTTGCAAGCGAAACTGTACCACCTCGAATTGCAACTGACCTACTGCTGCCAAAATTGGATCGCGTTTGGCTTCATCAGTTGAGTACATAATTTGTACTGCACCTTCTTCGCGCAATTCGGAAATACCTTTTTGAAATTGTTTGAATTTAGAGGGGTTGGGATTTCTGAGAATCGCGAATAATTCCGGCGAGAAATAGGGGATACCTTCATACTCCAACTTCTGCCCAACGTAAATTGTATCGCCGATCGCAAAAACACCAGGATTATTTAAACCAATAACATCGCCTGCATAAGCTACGTCAATGGATTCCCGTTCTTGAGCAAATAATTTTTGGGGACGAGATAGACGGATAATTTTACCAGTGCGAGCGTGATTCACCGTCATATCTTTTTCAAATTTGCCCGTGCAGACGCGGATAAACGCCACGCGATCGCGATGTTTCGGGTCCATGTTAGCCTGAAGTTTGAAAACAAATCCCGAAAACTCCGGATAGGTTGGGGGAACTTCGCCGACGCTGCTATTATGTACACCTGGTTGCAGGGCATAGTCGAGGAAGTATTTGAGAAATAATTCTACCCCGAAATTGGTCATGGCGCTACCAAAAAATACAGGCGTCATTTTTCCTTGATGTACCAACTCTAAATCAAGTTCCGGTCCGACTCCTTCCAGAAGTTCTAAATCGTTTTTTAGTTGAAAGTAAAGTTCTTCTTCTAAAAGTTCTTCTATTTTCGCATCGCCCAAGTCAACTATTGTATTCCGCGCTTCGCGACTACCGTGAGCGCTGCGTTCAAAGAGGTGAATTTGCTGTTTGTGTCGGTCGAATACACCTTTAAAGCGATCGCCCATCCCAATGGGCCAGTTTACCGCATAAGTTTGCAAGCCTAATTCTTGCTCAATTTCATCCAACAATTCTAAAGGTTCTCTGCCTGGGCGATCCAGTTTGTTGATAAATGTAAAAATCGGAATACCCCGCATTTTACACACTTCAAACAACTTTCGGGTTTGCGCTTCCAATCCCTTAGCCGTGTCAATCAACATCACCGCGTTATCCGCTGCGGCTAAAGTTCTATACGTATCTTCACTGAAATCTTGGTGTCCCGGAGTATCTAATAAATTTATTTGGCAATGCTGATATTCAAACTGCAACACCGTAGAAGTAATGGAAATACCTCTTTGTTGTTCCATTGCCATCCAGTCAGAAGTCGCTTTGCGCTGCGCTCTGCGTGCTTTGACGGCTCCAGCTTCGTGAATAGCACCTCCGTATAAAAGTAGCTTTTCGGTCAGCGTAGTTTTCCCAGCATCGGGGTGAGAAATAATCGCAAAATTGCGACGTTGTTTAACAGCTTGATCGAGTTCAGATTGAAGTTCCGTAGACATAATTGATATGCGATCGCCTTGTAACTTAACTTAACTTAACTTTTTCCAACTTTAGCGAGTCTTTTAATCTTAAGACAACGACGCTCGTGATAGGGTCTTAGGGTAAGTTAAAACTTGATTTAATCGGAGATGCGGAATGTACGACACGGACAAGCGAAAGCTTCTATCAGCACTGTGTCATGGAGCCATCTTTTTTAGTACGGCATTTATATCTGTTGGTGTACCTATTGCCGTGCTATTCGTCAGTAATGACCCCGTTATTAGGGAAAATGCCAAAGAATCCATTAATTTCCACTTTAATGTCTGGCTCTATGGTGCAATTATTACAGTGTTGATTGTTATCACCTTTGGTTTACTACTTCCATTGGCATGGTTAGGATATCTTCTACATTGGGGACTAACGATTTGGGCACTTGCCAATGTTTTAAGCGATTCAGGTAAACCGTTTCGTTATCCATTCATTTTCCGGCTCCTATAACACAAATTGGCTAGTAATAAATGCTTAAGCATTTACCACTAGCCAATAATCGTTAATTAATTTAATAATTTTTTTCTTATCCATCATCAAGATGGGAAATAAACTGTAAAATATAAAATTGCCCCACAACCTCATAAGTCATAGGGCAGAGGACAGTTAAGCACTTCTTGTAGTTTGTCTGACATGCGCTAAATTTTCCCCTAAGTTTGTGACGCTTTGTTTTGTGTCCATTAATGTTTGGACAAAAGGCAACTTACGTAAAGACTGCGACAAGGTGTAGAAGTTCGTAAAAGTGTGGTTTGTTTTTCTATGACTTAGCCTGAGTACAGTTTTGCGTAAAAGCGTCGCGCTTTTAAATAGACATCGATACCCTCTTTTATAATGCCTTACCTGAAAACCCCTGTAGAGACGTAGCACTGCTACGTCTTATTCATTTATTCATTTTCACTTTCTATGTCCATAGGACTTACGCACGGACTACGGATTTCCGTCCCTATCGACGCTTCGGTTGCAATCTCAAAGTCTTATTTTCTCGTAACGAGTGCGTAAGTCCTAGTACAGCACGGCGTAAATAAATCACCCATTCTCAATCGCTAGAAAGCTTATTCCATATTACTTTTGAATGAGTGAATGAGTGAATGCGTGACTTCCGCGTTCGCGTAGCGTCTCCGTTCGCGCTTGCGTCTCCGACAGGAGAAGGAGAAGCGGTACTAGTCCATTGCATCAAGTGACAATACGATTGCATCGGGTATTGCGAAATTTAATTCGCGCTCGTATTAATAATGAAATGCTGTCCTAATTTAGATAAAAATGTCTTTTATAACTCAATACAGTTCAGTTAGCATCAAAAACTTTAAACTGCGTAGGTTGGGTTTCGTTCCTCAACCCAACCTACAATTATCCTTAACACCAAGCGTATTGTTTTATAACTTTTATTGAAGCAAGCAGTCAATTTTTCGGAAAATTACCGTAAGGTGCTGAAGCCATAACCATCAAAAATTCTTTGTGCCATAATTTGAAGAGGTTTGAACATGGCTACTGATTATATTTTATTTGTCCACGGTGTAAATACTCGCGATCGCCGAGAACAACCCAATTACGCTAATCTATTAATTGGACACATCAACAAATTAATTGACGACCCTAACAACCTTAAACCAATACCTTTGTATTGGGGTGATGTCGGCATTGAATCAGAGAAAAACCTAATGTCCAAGATCGCAAGTCCTGGCAGTCGTTGGGATCAACTCTGGTTTCAGAATACACGCCAAAATACAATTCTTCAATTTATGGGTGATGCGGCTTTGTATATTAGCCGCAGTGTCGGATCTAAGATTGTAGAAGCGCTGAGGATACAAATAGAACTTGGATTAGAAAACGCCAGTAAAAGCGATCGTTTACACCTAGTTGCCCACAGTTGGGGAACATTTATCCTTTTTGATATACTATTTGCTGCCCGCTGGAATGACACTAATATCTCCGCTCATGAAAGTGTAACGGCAATTCGCAAATGTTTCTATGGATTAGAACCAAACCCAGAAGAAGGGATTCGCATCTCCACCATTCACACAATGGCATCACCCATCGCCATCTTCAGTTTACTGGATATAGTCCAAGGTGAAAATCAAGCTTTGACGCCAGAACTAACACTAAAACAAACAGAACAACGCGCCACTCACGATATTACACCAAAATTAAAACAACTTGTAGCCAATCTTAGCGAGAAAGAAGATAGTAACAAACTACCTTGGCGGAACTACCTTCATCCCGCAGATCCCATCGCTTGGCCCCTCGATCCTTTAATCTACAGTTTAGTCGATGGATTGGAGCGAAACATTGAAATTAAAGACATCATCAGCAAGTTAACTTTTGTTGAATCTTTAATGCAACCTTTCAAGCAGAAAGCCTTAGTGATGTTATTGTACGGCGGTCAAGCTCACGGAAGCTATTTCAATAGCGTCCAAGTAGCACAGGAAATTGTTCAGACAATTCAACAGACTAGAGACTAGGGATTTTAAAGAGGGGGAAAGGGGAAAGGGTAAAGGGAAAGCTGAGAAAGAAGAAATATTTTCCCCTTTCCCTTTTTCCCTCTTGATATGCCCCAAAGCTGTTAACCTTTGATAATATTTTGAGAGTTTGGTTCATAGAGGGGTTTACCATACTTTATGGGATGAGGCGATCGCACGCGTTAGCGCAGCATTGCCCCATAAAGTATGGTAAATCTTGAAAAAACGTTATGTTTCCTCAACATCGCCCTCGCCGTTTGCGTACCAATTCTCAACTTCGTCGAATGGTACGTGAAACTGTCTTAAATGCAAGTGATTTAATTTACCCTCTGTTTGCCGTACCAGGTGAGGGAATCGCCAATGAAGTCAAATCAATGCCGGGAGTATATCAACTTTCGGTAGACAAAATTGTTGAAGAAGCTAAAGAAGTTTATGACTTAGGAATCCCCGCAATTATTTTATTTGGGATTCCCGCAGACAAAGATGTAGATGCTACTGGTGCATGGCATGATTGCGGTATTGTCCAAAAAGCTGCAACTGCTGTCAAAGAAGCAGTACCAGATTTGATTATTATTGCTGATACTTGTTTGTGTGAGTATACCAGTCACGGTCACTGCGGTTATCTGCAAGTTGGTGATTTGACAGGAAGGGTTTTGAACGATCCGACTTTAGAATTACTCAAGAAAACAGCAGTATCGCAAGTCAAAGCCGGTGCCGATATCATTGCACCTTCAGGAATGATGGATGGATTTGTCCAAGCAATTCGTGCCGGTTTAGATGAAGCTGGATTTCAAGATACGCCGATTATGTCCTATGCTGCTAAGTACGCTTCAGCTTATTATGGTCCTTTTCGGGATGCAGCAGATTCTACACCACAATTTGGCGATCGCAGAACTTACCAAATGGACCCAAGCAACGGTACTGAAGCGATTAAAGAAATTGAACTTGATATCGCTGAAGGTGCTGATATGCTCATGGTTAAGCCAGCTTTGGCATACATGGACATTATCTGGCGCGTCAAACAAGCCTGCAATTTACCCGTTGCGGCTTACAATGTTTCTGGTGAGTATGCCATGGTTAAAGCCGCTGCCCTCAACGGTTGGATTGACGAACAGCGCGTAGTTATGGAAACTTTAACCGGATTTAAACGCGCCGGCGCTGACTTGATTTTAACCTACCACGCCAAAGATGCGGCGCGGTGGTTAGAAAAATAATTGTGAATGGGGCATTGGGCATGAGGCATGGGGCATAGGGACGCTTGGACTAGGGGCAAGAAAAAGAATTATTACCGATGTCCATTGCCCAATGCCCATTGCCCCATGCCCAATGCCCCAGCTTTAACCGTGAAAATTGCCGCTTTACATTACTTGAGGCGATGTTTTCATGTTATAATTATAAGCTCACTACGAGATACTACAGAAGTGAAGCGTTGCTTACTTTGCCAGACTGGTAGGTAAATAATATAGTTAATACATTTTTTTCAATTGGCATTTTCACATCAATTGATTTAATAAACCCGTTTGAGAACTTTTTAAAGGAGACATGAAAATATGGATATGCAAGTCCTGAGAGAGCGTGCAGGATTAAGCCGTGCTGAAGTTGCCTTCAGGCTTGCAATCAGTGAAACTAGTGTTCGTAACTGGGAAGCAGGGCGTACAGAACCAACAATGACACCAAAAAAATTTTTAGACGCTTTACGCCTTTTTAAATGTACACCTGAAGAGTTTGCACAAGCAAGCGAAAAGTCAATTAATCAACGACACAAGCGCAAACCCGGAAGACCAAAACGCTTTCCAGATAACAATCAGGTACTTGAGTTACCTGATTCATCAGTTCATCTACTAAACAAAACTTAATATTTATTTCGTAGTCAGCGTTTCAACGCTTAATTTTTAGGCACTGAAGTGTCTACTACAAAATTACAATGCATGTGTCACACATACGCGAAACCTCAGACAATATCTTTGTTCAGCATACAAGCTTCGCAACGCCTGTATAACTTTTTGTGACAAAGCAAACTTGATGGTAGCAATTAATTGTCCCCATCGTTTTAATTCTTCTAAGGCGTTACTTTGCCCAAATTTTTGCGCGTAAAACTTGCACCAATAATCGGGAACGTGATTAGTTTTTAGCTTACGCCAACGCTTGGCAAGAGCGAGAAAATCTTCTACTGTAGGAGGTGCAACTCCTAAAATTGGAGGTATGTCAGCGTAACTGACAAATCTACTCATGCCGTCAGCCACGACCAAAATCATATATCTCCACAAGCGGATTTCTTTAATTTTACCAGCATCAATGTTGAAAAGCAGAGCGATCGCCTCAACTGTGACGAATCTAGATAAAGGATTAATTTCGTTTGACTCTTGCTTAATTATTGCTATCATGGAATTAGATTTAATGTTATTCAGGCGATCGCTTGATGAGCTAAACTCTACGGCGATCGCTTTTTGTTACTTTATTTATATTAAAGACCAATAATAGTCTGTTGTCAAGCATGGGATTGGTGAGATTGCGGATAAAAGAGTATGCCGGAGAGAAAGGCTGGACGCTCAAGGAAGTTTCTGATCGATCAGGAGTTGCTTACACGACGCTAAAGAATTATGCTCGATCTTCTGGATTGGCAAGCGTTGACGTAACTTCTCTACACAAATTGGCGCAGACGTTTGACGTGTTGATTGAAGATTTATACGAAATTGTGCAAGAGTAGGAAAGGTAATTGCGACCTTTACGGGTGCTAAGGGACTTGATAGTTTGCGCTATCTTATTCAAGTAGTGCGATCGCTAACTGTATTTTTTCCTATAGCGCGATAAGATTCAAAACAAGAATTGTATTAAAGTATTTAAATGGCAGAAACTTTATTCTTCAACGCCCTACGAGAAGCCATTGACGAAGAAATGGCACGCGATCAGAGCGTATTCGTTCTCGGTGAAGACGTAGGACATTATGGCGGATCTTACAAAGTCACCAAAGACCTATATCAAAAATACGGTGAACTGCGAATTCTCGACACCCCCATTGCCGAAAACAGCTTTACTGGAATGGCAGTAGGGGCAGCGATGACCGGCTTAAGACCGATAATCGAAGGCATGAACATGGGCTTTTTGCTGCTTGCCTTTAACCAAATATCTAATAACGCCGGGATGTTACGCTATACTTCTGGCGGAAACTTTAAAATACCAATGGTAATTCGCGGTCCAGGAGGGGTAGGACGGCAACTAGGGGCAGAACATTCCCAACGATTAGAAACATACTTTCAAGCTGTTCCTGGCTTAAAAATTGTTACCTGCTCAACACCTTACAACGCCAAAGGATTGTTGAAATCAGCGATCCGCAATGATAACCCAGTATTATTCTTTGAACACGTTCTGCTTTACAACTTGAAAGAAGACCTACCAGAAGAAGAATATTTACTGCCATTAGATAAAGCAGAAATTGTGCGTCCTGGGAAAGATGTGACAATCATCACTTATTCACGGATGCGGTATCATGTAATCCAAGCAGTGAAAGTTCTGGAAAAACAAGGTTATGACCCAGAAGTAATTGACTTGATCTCCTTGAAACCGCTGGATATGGATACTATCGGTGAATCAGTGCGGAAAACTCATCGCGTGATAATTGTTGAAGAAGCAATGCGAACTGGTGGTATAGCTGCCGAATTAATTGCTTGTATTAACGATCGCCTGTTTGATGAATTAGATGCGCCAGTCTTGCGACTTTCTTCCCAAGATATTCCCACACCTTACAATGGCAATTTAGAGCGCTTAACAATTGTTCAACCAGAGCAAATAGTCGAAGCTGTAGAAAAAATGGTAGCTTTGCGAGTTTAGAATTGGGGACTGGGGACTGGGGAGATGAGGGAGATGAGGGAGATGAGGGAGATTAGGGAGATGAGGGACAAGGAGTTCATCCTCCCAATGCGATAGTGCCCATTGCCCCAGTCCCTTCATAAGTCGTTAAAATAGCGCTATCATAGCCTTTGTCAGTTGCGAGTTATGGTATGCAAAGACAGCGATCGCTATTAGCCTTGATTTTAGTTATGGTAATTGCCGCAATTACGGTGATTGCGACAATTCCGATTCCGCTAGGACTGGATTTACGCGGAGGTTCACAGCTAACAATTCAGGTGAAACCAACAGCGGAGATTAAGCAAATCACCGAACGCGAATTGGAAGCTGTGAAAAGAGTAGTTGAAGGACGCATCAACGGACTTGGTGTTTCTGAACCACTGATTCAAACGGTGGGTTCAGACAAAATTTTAGTGCAACTACCGGGAGTTAATGACCCAGAACAAGCAGAACGAGTTCTGGGAGGTACTGCACAGCTAGAATTCCGTCTGCAAAAAGCCGGTACAGAAACTCAATTGTTTGCTTTTCAAAGATCGAAAGAGGAATTGAAAGCAAAACAACAAGAATTGATTAAAACTAAAGACGCAGCCGCCATTGCGAAAAATAAAGAAGAGTTACAAAATAATAATCAAGCGATCGCTGAATTATTTGAAAGTACCAACCCGCCTTTAACTGGTAAATTCCTCAAAGATGCCTATGGTGAACCCACTCAACAAGGCAGCAACTGGAATGTTGCCATTCGTTTTGATACTAAGGGTGGGGAATTATTTGCCCAACTAACAAAAAGCCTCGCTGGTACTGGTCGAAGTATTGGTATATTTTTGGATAATGAATCCATTAGCGCTCCTAGCGTCGGTCCAGAATTTGCTGCCGCAGGTATTACCGGTGGTGCTGCCGTCATTACAGGTAGATTTACGGCACAGGAAGCAAACGATTTAGGTGTACAATTACGCGGTGGGGCATTACCAGTACCAGTAGAAATTGCCGAAAGACGCACAGTCGGTGCAACCCTGGGTAAAGACAGCATTCAACGCAGTATTTATGCTGGCATTGGTGGTCTGAGTTTAGTATTAATTTTTATGGTGGTGTATTATCGATTACCAGGATTTATTGCCGATATATCGTTAGTAATCTACTCTTTGCTGACTTGGGCTTGCTTTGCTTTATTAGGTATCACTCTCACACTGCCAGGAATTGCCGGATTTATTCTCAGTATAGGGATGGCTGTTGACGCTAACGTACTAATTTTTGAGCGCACGCGGGAAGAATTACAATCAGGTAAAAAACTGTATCGTTCTGTAGAATCTGGTTTTTACCGAGCATTTTCTAGTATTTTAGATAGTAATGTTACCACATGGATTGCTTGCGCTGCTTTGTTCTGGCTGGGGTCTGGGTTAGTTAAAGGCTTTGCCCTAACTTTGGCTTTGGGTGTAGCAGTTAGTATGTTTACAGCGATTACCTGTAGTCGGACACTTTTGTTTTTGGCAATTTCAATTCCCGCATTGAAGAAGCCAGAACTTTTCTCTCCTAACCTGCCAAACTCAAATAAGGCAGAAGTAGCTCAATGAAACTAAGTATAAATAAATCGCGATCGCTTTGGTGGACTATTTCTTCTGTCATTATCATCATTGGTATCATCTCAATGGTGATTTCTTGGCAAACTCCGGGAATCAAAGCACCACTGCGTCCCAGTTTGGATTTTATCGGTGGTACGCGCTTGCAATTTGAACGCGATTGTACAAAACCCGGTAATTGCGACAAACCAATCGATATTACCGCTGTTCGGGAAGTAGCCAAAGAACAGGGATTAGGCGATAGTAACATTCAACTTGCTGGTGAGAATGGCGTCACAATTCGCACAAAAGATTTGAATGTCGATCAACGCAGCAAATTACAAAACGCCTTAAGCGAAAAAATCGGCGTTTTTGACCCGCAAAAAAATCAACTTGACTCCGTAGGTCCTACATTAGGGGCAGAACTATTTAGGTCTGGTTTATTAGCTCTCCTCGTTTCCTTTGTTGGCATCACCGTCTACATGAGCTTTCGCTTTCAGTTAGACTATGCCATTTTTGCGATTATTGCTTTGTTTCACGACATCTTGATTACAACAGGGATGTTTTCCATTTTCGGTTTGGTATTTGGCACTGAAGTTGATAGTCTGTTCATTGTCGCCCTGTTAACAATTACAGGTTTTTCAGTCAATGATACCGTAGTCATTTACGATCGCATTCGCGAAACTGTCAAAACTAATCCTAATCGATCAATTAATGATATTGTAGACGATGCAGTAAACCAAACCTTAGCACGGTCAATCAACACAACTTTAACCGTGTTGCTGACATTATTTTCTATCTTTTTCTTTGGTGGCGAAACTTTGCATAACTTCGCCCTAGCCTTGATTATTGGCTTTATAATGGGCGCTTATTCTAGTATATTCATCGCCAGCACTCTTTTAGCTTGGTGGCGCGATCGCACCGGTTCATCCACACCCACTACAGAACCAATAGATGCATAAAGGTGAAGTTTAGTCAATAGTCAATAGTCAATAGTTATCCTTGTCCCCCCTCCTCCCATTCTCCCTATTCTCCTAGCCTATGGATGAATTTGAAAAACCGCCAATAACAGATGCATCTTTTGCTCTACAAGTAGAAAAGCTACACCGATTGACAGTATATGGTAGATGGCTGCTCTGCCTATTATTGTGGATCACCCTTGCACCGATTTGCTTGTGGTCTTTGCGTGAAGAAATTGTTCTCTGGCAACAATATTTTACCTGGATGGCGGTGCGCTATGCACTTTTTTATCATCCATTCTCTAGTATTGGTTTAGCTTTTTGTATCGGGATGACTACTGCTGTTTTAGTTTGGCAAAGTCGGAATATCTTAATGGGTTTACCACACCAAGAACAGCAACGTTTAGAAAAACAAGTTTGTCGAATACGTCAACAAGGATCGAGTCATCCACTGTGGAAGTGGATTGTCAATAAATCTTGAAGTATAAAATTTTAATTCAATATAGCCAAGAGTCAAAACTCAAAACTCAAGAGAAACTGTTCTTGACCGTTGACTAGTATATTGTGTTTTTAATCTTATATACTACTATAGCTATCTTAAAAAACTTGATATCATGTCTGTTTAATTAACAGTAACAAAAACGTCGCAACCGTCGTAGAGACGTTCCGGTGGAACGTCTTTTGGGAAGCAACCTGGTAGAAACGGTTTTGAGTCATCCGCACATGCAGAGAGTTGAGCGCGTGTATCTGATGACAACACACCAACAAGAATTCTACAAAAAAATTGGTTTCCAGAGCAATTCTAGCACCACGATGGTGTTATACAATCAACCTAACCTTAATTTGCCGACTCCGGAAATCCAGCTTCAGAAATCATCAGGGGGATAGAAACTTGTAGCCTACTAAAATGCTCAGTTGATTCATTCCTAACAGAAGAAACAATTTCTAACTTTCCCCCCATCAATTCCAACAAAGTTTGATTTATTAACAGTCTCATTCCTGGCGAAAAAGGAGCATTTTGCTTGTCAGTATCAGGCAGTTTATATTCAGATTTAATTAAATCTATTGGCTCACTAATAGGGATAGCACTAGTTGGCACATCCAAGTAAATATGAATAAATTTACTTGGAGGTGAACAAGCAGTTGAAATACAAATACTGCCTTCCTCCATCTGAGTAATCGAAGTATCTACTAGATTGAGCAATACTTGCCTTAACCAGCGGGGATCTGCCAAAACATAAATTTCTGGATCAGGTGGCAAAAGTTGCAAGGTAAAATTGCGATTTGCCGCCAGCATATAAGTTAAGCTATGAACTTCTTGCAAAACTTCTGCTAAAGATTGGGGCTGAATATCTAATTTGTTGCTACCATATTCTGTCCTGGAGACTTTGAGAATTTCATCAATTAACTTGAGTAACTTTAGCGCTCGTTCGTGAGCTTGGGTGATAAATTCTCGTTCCTCTGCCGCATCTTCACATAAATCTGACAAAATTAACTGATGTAAACCAATTAAACCATTAAGAGGCGATCGCAATTCATGAGTAGTCCGTGCTAAAAATCCCGCTTTAAACTGGCTCATTTCCTTAGCCATTTGATACGCCAGCATTAGATGCTTCATTTCTTGCTCAAGTGCTGATACATCCTGCTTTTCAGACACGACAGGTGGGCTAGGTGGCGTTTCTCGTCGCGTAAATAACCCACTCAAACTCAGCCCCAATACTATTCCCACTCCCAAATATACCCAGTTACTCCAATCCATAAATTTGACAATATCAAGTTATTAATTAACCATCAAGAAAAGCGAAGCAAAATTCCCAAGTTTTTAGTCCGCAAATCCTAAGCTGTAGGTAAAGATTTTTCTGTTTTGTGATTTATTTGAAATTTGAAGAGAAAAATCAGCAGTTTTTATATTCAGCACCCATTTGACAAAACTGCTCTATTCCTATCAACCAGCATACTCCTTGATTTTGACTTCCTTGGAGAAATTCTAACTTCCCATTACCAAAATTTAGCCCAAAGATATCAGATAAGTCAGAATTCAGGAGTCAGAATAAAATTAAGTAAAAAAATATACAGAATAATCCTTGTATACTGTCAAATCATAGATTTTGGCGTTTTTGTCTTACAGCAGTTTTGTCACTCAGAGTAATAGAAGAGCGATAGTGTCAAAACTCTAATTTAATTGCACCTTGTCGCAAAATTTGCCAACTGCTCCCAGTCCATTTAGCAACAGTCGAAGGTACACCAATTCCTGGTATTTCTCCTTGGAATTCTGTTTCTGCTAAAGTCAGAACATCGGGAAACTGAGATGCAATTTCTGTTATTGACTGCAAAGCAGGTTGACCTGACAAATTAGCGCTTGTAGTGGCAAGGGGACCTGTTTGCGCTAAAATATTTTGAGCGATCGCACTCTTCGGTACTCGTATCCCAATTGTCATCGACTCTGTAGGATTCATTCTTTTTGGCACACATTCTGACGCTGGTAACACCAATGTCAACGCTCCCGGCAAATACTTATCCATAACTGAGCGCCAAATTTTATACTCTTCATCACTACCTACCACATAAGACCACAAATCTTCTACATCTGCTGCCATCAAAATCAAAGGTTTATCTTGGCTGCGTTGTTTCGCTGCAAAAATTAATTCTGCTTTTTCTGGTAACGCTGCGAGTGCGGGAACAGTATCTGTAGGAAAGCTTACTAAAAAGCCAGCGCAAGCACCAGCAATTAAATCAACTAAAGAAACTTGCGTCATATTAATTAACTTATATTTATTTTGCAAATCTGTATTTAACACTCAACTAACTACATCGCAACTATGACTTTTTCTCATATAAATAAAATTTATACAAATAACATAATAATTACTGTTATACAGGTATAAAATTTGGTATTTATGATTCATATTCTATCGCTAATAGCAAGTTGATATTATGCTGTTATCCACTAGCAATTCTAAATCACGTTCGGTCTAACAACGCCTTGCAACGGCAAAGCGTTTAATTCCGGCTAAATCGGCATGAATTTCAATTTCATCATAGCTACCTTGATTTTGCAACATTTCCCGCACTGCATCTGCCTGTCCTGCCATCATCTCAAGCAACCACAAGCCACCAGGTCGTAAGTAAGCAGGAGAAATATTTATCAAATGGCGGATGCAATGTAAGCCGTCAGCACCACCATCCAGAGCTAGATGTGGTTCATGGTCAACTACCTCTGGTTGTAGCGTAGAAACGGTGCTGGTGGGGATATAAGGCGGGTTTGACACCATGCCGCTAAACTGACCTTTGAGCAATTCTAGCGGCTCCCACCAAGAACCTTGATAAAAGCGAATGCGGTCAGCCAAACCGCAATTTAAAGCGTTTTTTTGGGCGATCGCTAAAGCATCTGAACTGCAATCAACAGCGTGAATTGTTGCTTTCCTAAAGACATCCGCTAATCCTAAAGCGATCGCCCCACTACCAGTCCCCAAATCCGCCCAATGACCTTGCTGTAACAGCGGATTTGTCAAGCTTGCAGCCACAGCCAAATCAATTAAACACTCAGTTTCTGGTCTAGGAATCAAAACCGCATTGGACAGCGCGATTTGAAACTTTCGCCAAGATGTAACTCCGGCAATGTACTGCACTGGCAAGCGGTCATTTAATCGTAAGAGCCAGAGATGCTCTAATTCTTCTAAAGGCAACTTTAGGGCGATCGCTGATGAATCTTTATAAGATTCCAAACGCAATGCCAAGCGGTCTAAATCAGCTACCTCTTGTAGTAACCAATCTACCTCAAAAACAGAAACATTACTTGCGATCGCACCCTTGATTGCTGCATTTCGCCACTGCCAAAGTTCTAAACCAGAAACTAGATTTGGCTGCTTATCTACCATGCCGAGGACCTTAAGGACGCTTGGGAGCCACAGCAGGCTTTTTCCCGCCACCAGATGGAGTAGCACCAGGCTTATTCCCTTCTCTGGGAAGTGTCTTGATATATTCTCTCGACTCTGGGGATGGTACTAAGACAACTTGCGACAGCCAGGTATCGTTTTTATCCTGCAAAGTTTTAATTACACCGTCTACATCTATTACCTGGATATCAGCTTTAGGATACTTTGGCTTCACCTGAGTCAACAAACCTTGTGCGTCTTGCTTGCTTAAAAACAAAGGAATAAGTTGCTGATTCTCAGTTTTCAGTTGAATTGGCACATATCCTTGTTCTGGTGAAAACCTAACAGCAAAAACAGGCACGCTCTTAAATTGATTTACTTGCTGACCGCTTTGACGCAGCAACTCTAGCGCTCCCTTCACTTCCGTATCCACAGGTTTAAAGGCAAATAGAAGGCGATTTGGCTGATTTTTGCTTTGTTGCAATTGCTGATAAATTACCCCTAAAGGCACTGCCGTTACTTGTAGGCTTTTAACCACTTCTTCCATTTTCGGGTCTTTGCCTTTGAGACTCTGTAATTCCTTAATAAACGACTGAGCTTCCTGCCGACTCAGATAAACACCAGTCACAGAACCAGTGGATTTTTGCCCATTTTGACCCTCAGGAATAGGACGGCTTAAAGGTAAACCTTGGGAGTTAGTAATTAAATAAACTGGTACTGAATCGAGTTTCTCTTTGACTTGTTGTTCTGTCAATGCCAGCACTGGGACATTTCCCACAAATACTGTTCCCAGCACTGTACTCCCGATTAACCCTAATGTTGCGCCCCAGCGAACCAATGATTTCATGACTTTTCCTCGCATCAATACTTTAATTAAGTCGAGACTTTGGTTGGATTGGCACAGAACCAACTTGTTTTAGTTATAGTATCGTCTTCGCCAATTGACAGTGTTATTTTTTTAATTTCGCCTACCTTTAAGGCGACAAATGCTATTTTATTGTCTTTTCTGAGGATAGTTGACGCCATTGCCGAATGGATCGTTCCATCAATTTTAATTTTAAATGTGCTTAATATTACGCAGCCAAAAGTCAACCAAATTAACGCAAAAGCTTTATTAGAATAGACTTAAATCATAAATTCCGCAAAATAAAATATGTATTTTTACTACTTATCTGTGATAAAATTTACTTTTTTCTCCGAAAACCCTTACTCAAACTTTAGTAAAACTCTCAGGAAGTTTTTATTTTTTAATAAAAACCATAAAGCCCTAGATTGTGCTAATAAATCTAGGGCTTTATCATTTCTATTATCAAATCGGGATGACAGGATTTGAACCTGCGGCATCCTGCTCCCAAAGCAGGCGCGCTACCAAGCTGCGCTACATCCCGGTTATATTAATCCACATATAGTGGTTTAATTTTAAATTGACGTGATTGCTTTGTTTAAAAGCAAAACTTTGGTACATTTACCATATTTTTGCTTTTTCAGAGCAACTACAACATCTTATCATATTTTTTGGTTGCTTAGTTAATTTATTTCATCTTCAAACTATTTTACAAATAATTTGTAAAATGCAAATACAAAAATTTGTCTTTACACGGAGAAATAAATTAAACCCAACCCAGTCATATGATAAAAATAAGTTCTTACCATCATAACTTACTTTTTGTTAACAAGCATATTTATTTATATGAGGAATTACTGAGGGTACCAAAACATGCCTTTAATACCTTCAGGATCGGCAACAAACCCCATAGTCCGATAAAAATCGACAACATGAGGGTCAGCGAAGAGAGTGACATTGCTAATCTCTTCACTTCGGAGTTTTTTGAGTACGTACTTCATCAGTGCTTTACCCAGTCCTTTAGCTTGAAAGTCAGGGTGAACTACCACATCCCAAATAGTGGCATTAAAAGCGTGGTCTGAAGTAGCACGGGCAAAACCAATCAGCCGTCGTTGAGTTCCTCGCACTTGCCACATTGTGGCTACGAGAAAACTATGCTCGATCGCTTTTTTCACTTTTCTCAAAGGACGACGCGACCAACCGACGGCATCACAGAGTTCTTCTAATTCATACAAATCAATATCTCGCTCCGTACTAAAAACGATGCGAGTCTCCTTGGGAGGAGCAACGCCTTCGCCATTGGAGCTAGAATTGCCTACAACTTCCGCGCTTATCTCTTCAAAAGAGTTCGTCCTAGATGACGTTACAGCTTCGGGAGTACTAAACCAAGTTTTCCAAAAACCCATGCCGACGTGGTTCGGGTAGTATTAAGTGAATTGGTTTCCATTGAAACAGTGTTGACCCACGGAATGAATCTCGCTACCCATTTGCAAACCCTTACACTGAAAATTTTTCTAGTGTTTTCCGGATTTTCAATTGGTTTAGCCAGTCAGGACGTGTTTTACACCAATCATTTTCAACTTTAGCATTTTGTTGTGGAGCTAGGAGAAATTAACCAAAACCGAAGAATATGAGAGTCAATTGTATATAAACAAAATGATTGGGGTATGGGGGATGGGGCATTGGGCATGGGGCATTGGGCATGGGGTATTTATCCCCCCCTCTCCCCATCTCCCCATCCCCCTCTCCCCAGTCTTTGGCGACGAATAAGAGCGAGTCTTAACCCCAAAATGGCTTCTGGTTTAAAATCTTCGACACTGGAACTCCTAAAACGCTTCAACCGAGCGTTTCCCCAGTTTTATGAGCAATTTGTTAGCAGTGAAATTCAACTGCAAAATTTGCGGCTAGCCTACCGTCTTTATAAAACCAGACGTGCCGTTATTGAGTTGAAACCGGAAGGTAGTAAAAGTGCCCTGCATTTTGCCTACCGCAACCAGTCTTTTCTCCTCAGTGATATTTTTGGTGTGCTGGCAGCTTATGGGCTAACTATCCACGGTTTAAGTCTATACGGACAGATCCAACCGCCGATGTTGGTTTTTATGAAACTCTTGGTGTCTCGTGGCAGTAGAGCTTTGACCGAGAAAACCGCCGAAAACGTCTGCCGTGCTGTTCGCGAGGCTTTAGGAGGTCGGTTTGAGGTAGAAGAAATGCTAGCAGTAGAATTCAACCTCGATGCCGGCTTAGAACAAATACAAACCGAATTCTATGTCGATCCGGTCTTTCATCTGCCTGCCTTAGTTATTGAAGCTGATAACCAACCGGGATTATTCTACAAAGTGATGTACGCCATTTGGCAAGAAGATTTGCTGGTGGTAAATGCTAATTTACTGGTTTGGCGCGGACGTACACGCCTTATCCTTTACTTATTAGGACCTAATGAAAGCCTGATTCCTGAATATCTAGGTAACAAAATTGCCGAAGGGGTGCGACAGAGATTAATGGGAAAATGAAAAAAGTTACGTTGTTAGTTGTTGGTTGTTGGTTGTTGGTTGTTAGTTGTTTTAGTCACTACTATCTACTACCCACTATCCACTAACCACTAACTCCCTCGTATTTAATCGCGCCCGCCCTTAAGGGTACGATGGAATTATGGCAAGGATTGAAATATTGGGCGTTCCACACGCATACGAGCTAACGGCTCCCACGACCTACCCCCATGCTTTAGTTTTTATCCACGGTTGGCTCAATAGCCGTGGATACTGGCAACCTGTGATTTCTCACTTATCAGTTGATTTCCAGTGCCTGTCTTATGATTTGCGTGGGTTTGGTGAGTCCCAGCCTGAGGCAAAAATTGATTTTACTCGCGAAGACACATCTAGTTTGAGCCTAACTGACAATGACCGTTGTGGAATTGGCTATCCATTGGATTCTGTTTATACTCCAGCTGCCTATGCTCAAGATTTAGCAGTTCTTCTGCAACAGATGAATATTAGCAGTGCTTGGCTAGTTGGTCATTCTTTAGGAGGCACCATCGCTCTTTGGGGTGCAGCACAAATGCTCGATTGCGTTAAGGGTGTCATCTGTATTAACGCAGGTGGTGGAATTTATCTCAAAGAAGCTTTTGAGCAGTTTCGCTCAACAGGTCAGCGGCTTTTGCAAATTCGTCCGAGGTGGCTGTGTCAAGTACCTTTGATTGATTTACTCTTTACTAGAGATACTGTGGCACGTCCTTTGGATCGCTTTTGGGCACGTCAAAGGGTGATTGATTTTGTTGTGGCTGACCCGGAAGCTGCTCTAGGAACGCTTCTAGATTCAACAACTGAAGAAGAAATTAACCGCTTACCCCAGTTGGTATCCAAAATTAAACAACCAGTTTATTTCTTAGCTGGTGCCGAAGATAAAATTATGGAACCGAAGTATGTTCGCCATTTAGCTAGCTTTCATGCTTTGTTCCAATATTGTGGTGACAATGTGATTGAAATTCCTGATTGCGGACATTTGGCAATGTTAGAACAGCCGGATGCGGTTGCCAATCACATCCGGTCAATAGTCAGGAGTTAGAAGTCAATGGGAAAGGCATCGCACAATAAATCATGAAAATCTCTTCCCCCTTTCCCCTTTCCCCTTTCCCCTTTACCCCTCTTTTTTTTGATATAAATCCATGACTTGGGTAAGGGACAGTCTTGATTTCACGCTGAGGGTAAGTGGCGATGTATGACCAAGGGCTAGATGTTCTGAGGCTGTACAGCCTATCATAGCGGCGTTATCAGTGCAATATTTCATCGCCGGAAATAACACGCGCAGGTTACGCTCACAGGCGGCTGCTTGTAAATGTTTCCTCAAACCGCTGTTGGCAGCTACCCCTCCACCGACGGCGATAGTTTTCAGATCGTAGTCAAGGGCACAGGCGATCGCTCTTTTGGTCAGCGATCGCGCTACAGTTGACTGAAAACTCGCCGCAATATCCGCCACAGGCACTTGCTCCCCATTTTTCTCGAATTGTTGCACTAGTCGCTGTACTGCCGTTTTTAACCCGCTAAAACTCGAATCATAGCGATGATACCCCCCACCTGGTAAGGAAACTTTTCCTTCTGGCAAAACAAAGGCTTGGGGATTACCTGACTGCGCCAGTTTATCAATCATCGGTCCACCGGGATAGCCCAACTTTAACAACCGCGCCACTTTATCAAAAGCTTCACCTGCCGCATCATCGCGAGTTTGTCCTAAAATTTCGTATTCACCACAATCTTTCACATAAATCAAGCTTGTGTGTCCGCCGGAAACCAGTAAGCTAAGAAAAGGAGGCTTGAGACTTGGCTCGCTTAAGTAAGTCGCGTAAATATGACCTTCAAGGTGGTGAATTCCTAAAAATGGCTTATTGTGTACCATTGCCAGGGTTTTGGCGGCAGTTAACCCCACTAAGAGCGCTCCCACGAGTCCGGGCGCACAAGTTGCGGCAATTCCGTCGATTTTTGCCCAATCTAATTTTGCTTGTTCGAGGGCTTGGGCGATCGCCTGATTTATCGTTTCTAAATGCTGGCGGGATGCCACCTCTGGCACTACCCCGCCATACTGCTGATGAACCAGAATTTGCGAAGCAACAATACTACTACAAACTTGACGATTATTTACAATTGCTACGGCAGTTTCATCGCAGCTGGTTTCTATAGCTAAAACGGTTGCCATGACAGGATTATGTTGAATTAAGACTTGATGTCGAAGCTTTAACTTTTATTTACTTAAACTTTACTCGGTTCCCAGGCAAGAGTATGATGACTTCCTAGTAATGCTGATAAACACCGTACAAGCCGCTTCGTTTTGTACAAAAAACTTTTTGTTTCGTAATAAAAGGAAACAACCTAATGAGACGATTGTTTACTTTGGTTTTGGCGATTTGCCTAATGTTCAATTTTGCGCCGCCAGCAAAAGCTTTAGGGGCTGACCTTGTACCCTGCAAGGACTCCCCTGCTTTTCAAGAACGGGCAGCAGAAGCGCGTAACACTACATCTGACCCCGCCTCCGGGGAAAAGCGATTTGAGCGTTATGCCCAAGCTTTGTGTGGTCCAGAAGGTCTACCTCATTTGATAGTGGATGGTAGTCTTGATCACGCTGGTGACTTTCTAATTCCCAGCATCCTGTTCCTGTATATCGCCGGATGGATTGGCTGGGTAGGTCGCGCTTATCTACAAGCCATCAAAAAAGAAGGTGGCGACGTGGAGAAAAAGGAAATCACAATCGACCTGCCAATAGCATTACCTCTCATGCTGTCAGGCTTCACTTGGCCCCTATCAGCCGTGAAAGAACTGCTTTCAGGCGAATTGACAGCTAAAGATACCGAAATCCCCATTTCGCCTCGCTAACCATCATTGGCAATTTCATCTATTTTGGAGAATGATTCATGCCGGAAAATTATTTGCTTAAATATCTTTCCCTCGCACCAGTTTTACTTTTCGTCAATTTATCTTTGACGGCGATTTTGCTGATTTTGTTTAACAACTGGTTCCCCGACCTACTTTTCCATCCGTTGCCATAAACGACGGAATTAAAGAATTTTGTTAGCAATAAATAGTTAGTAGTTAGTTGACTACTAACTACTAACTATTATTACTAATAATAAATAATCAAGGATCTTAATTTAGAGGCAAAGACAAAATATGGCGCAAGCAATAGACGCATCAAAAAACAGTCCTAGCGATGTTAGAAATCGCGAGGTTGTCTTTCCAGAATGGCACGATTCCCAGCGGGGAAATCTAGAAACCCCGGTTAATTCTTCTCCATTGGTCAAGTGGTTTATTAATAATTTACCCGCCTATCGCCCAGGTATAACTACCTTCAGACGAGGGTTAGAAATCGGTATGGCTCATGGTTACTTGATATTTGGTCCATTTGCCAAATTGGGTCCCCTGCGGAATACAGATAACGCCAACTTAGCTGGGTTACTAGCAACCATTGGCTTAATTGTTATTCTTACCACTACCCTGTCCCTGTACGCTAATAGCAATCCTCTGGGACCAGTTGCCACCGTCACTGTACCAAATCCTCCGGATTCTTTTAAAACTAAAGAAGGATGGAGTAACTTTGGCAGTGCTTTCTTAATTGGTGGTCTTGGTGGTGCAGTAGTTGCCTACTTTGTGGCTTCCAATATCGAACTAATTCGAGGTTTATTCGGCGGTTAATTTAGTCACTAGTACAGGTCGGCAGAAGGAATAAAGCTGATTTTATAGGCTTTTTGCTTATTTTGAATGGTTGGCTTACTTACGCCGAGATGCACTAGTCATTTGACTAATAATTATAAGGACATAAAGGAAAGCTTAACTTTTTCTTTGTGTCCTTTATTTGTTGGAGTCATAAACAATGGACATCGACCGCTATGTTTATTATGCGTTGCCCGAAACCCTTGTAGAGACGTAGCAATGCTACGTCTCTAAGTAGGTGGGTGAGAAAATTTATAACTATGTCCGAAGCGAACGCAACGAAGTGGAGTGTTCGCGGAGCGTGTCGCAGACAAGCAATCGCAAGGTTTTCAGCGTTTTACTTTTCGTTACATAGTTAGGTTTATTTGTGCCTACCTCTCTATCTAATCATCTGTAGTTTAGATGTGTTCTGTTAATCTAAATAAAGCGGCAGCGATGGCATTTACAGCAGTCTCAAAATCATCATTCACGATTTGAATATCAAATTCTTCTGCGGCTTTAATTTCTTCTTGAGCGCATTGCAGACGACGCGCGATCGCTTCAGATGAATCCTGTCCGCGATTGCGTATCCGTTGCTCTAACTCTTCAAATGAAGGTGGTAGAATAAAGATGCTGAGGGCGCTAGGGAAAGAAGAACGGATTTGTCGTGCCCCTTCCAACTCAATTTCTAGCACAACCATCTTTCCGTCGCTAATTTGCTTAAGTACTCCTTCACGAGGAGTGCCGTAATAATTACCCGCAAATTCTGCCCACTCTAGGAATTCACCTTGAGCAACCAATTGTTCAAATTTGTTACGGCTAATAAAGTAATAATTTTTGCCGTCAATTTCCCCAGTCCGGGGAGAACGAGTGGTTACGGATACTGAATAGTATAGCTCCGGATAACGCTCTAGAAGCGATCGCATGAGTGTGCCTTTGCCGACACCACTGGGACCGGTTAAAACAATCAGCCTGCCCAGAGGGGGGCATTCTTGGGTAGTAGCACCATTCTGGATGGATAAAACTTGCATCATCCCCTCAACTTGTGAATTAATCAATAGACATTATTCATTAGTCATTCGCGAAAGCGAGTATTGACTAATGAAATAAATTGGTAGCATGGGTGACAGAAAACTTGTCTAATTCACATATTACTGCTGATGTGGCGCAAATAGGGGTGGGGCTTTCAACCCACCCCCCAATCAATTATCTACAACTTGATGCTCACGGGAAACTACAAAGCGATTTGCTACAGTTTCCGGTTGAATCGCCGAAAGAATCACATGACTGGAATCTGTGATAATTACAGCTCTAGTCCTGCGACCATAAGTCGCGTCAATCAGTTGACCTCTGTCCCTTGCGTCAGTGATAATTCGCTTAATCGGGGCAGACTCTGGACTGACAATGGCAACTACTCGATTGGCAGACACAATGTTGCCAAAACCGATGTTGATTAACTGAATCTCCATAAAAAAACTTACGCCAAATACACTGTGAGAAGCTCATTAGTAACTTATTTACATGTTATCTATAAAAAATGGGAGTTACAACGATTAAAATCAAGCCAATAAGCGTTTTTTAATTCTCACTGCTTTTTTTAGCTATTTCTGACCCAATTTTACTCAAAATACTTCTAAAGAAATAGGCGAAGTAATACTAACACAAGCTATTGAGTTGGTCGTTAAATTAAACCAGGACTTACGCGCTCGTCAGTTTCTTGTTGCCAACTTACGCAACTTAATTTTTACTCCTTATTTGCCTTAGCAAAGTTATTGAAGCTGAAAACGGATGACACAGACAACAGCCATCACGGACGCAATTACTAATCTAGCGGACGCAGAAAACCGCTTCGGGTTCATTCGCATTGAGGATGAGCGGTTTTTCCCGGAGTGGTGCGCGGAACTGCCAGAAATTAGTGATGGGGATAAAGCCGGACTTGATGTCCTGCGCCGCAGGTATCTTTATCACCGTGCAGGCGGAAATTTGCTAGAAGGGACAGTGATGCTATTGCTAGTCTCTCCATTATTAGCGCTTGCTGGATTTTACGATCCGCCGTTCCGCATCAAGGCAGAATCCTCAGTGGAGCTGGTACTGGATGACGATGAGGAAATTCTACGTGGACGAATTGATGTTCTCGTCTTGCAAGATCGGTTATGGGTGATGGTGCTGGAATCAAAAAAAACTACCCTGTCGGTGTGGTCGGCAGTACCACAAGCCTTGACGTATCTGATGGCAAACCCCAACCCCAATCTACCCGTATTTGGCATGGTGACGAATGGGGACGATATTTTGTTTATCAAGGTAGTACAGGCAGGTACGCCACAGTACGATCTGTCACGGGTGTTCGCCCCGTTTACGAATGCCAGAGAACTGTACAGCGTTTTACAAATTCTCAAGGGATTTGCTTTTGCAGTTACCTAGCTGGCATTGCTGAATTGATGTATGAATCCTTGTAAAGACGTTCCGCCGGAACGTCTCTACAAGTATTTTAGTATTATATAAAATTATTTTCATACCCTGATTCAGCAACGCCACCTAGCTAGTACCGCTTTGCGGAAGTCAAAAGTCACTCATTCAAAAGTAATATGGAGTAAGCTTTTTAGCGATTGAGAATGGTCTGTTTATTTCTGCCGAACTGTACTAGAATCCTCTTTTGCGATCGCCTGAAATTTCAACCAAATAGCCCGCCGATGCTGCTTTAATCTGGATCTACTGGTCTGGGTAGTTCATATAATCAACTTTTAGCAGCCTTTTTCATTTCTTGCCACCTTTGTCGCAGTCGATTCAAATTCGGCGCATGACCACCATAACGCCAGCTATTATATGATTGGCAAATTTCATCTATTACCTCAGCCGTCGCTGGTGAATGATGCTGGTATGAAACGCTAGCATACTCTAAAGGCGTTTGTGCTGGGTGCTTGCTAAAACCTTTTTCAGCTAAAGTTTGCAGCATTTGTTGATAAAGGCTTTCCATTGGTGGCAATTTTCTCAAAGTACGCCCCTTCAGCCATTTTCGCCACTGTACCCAACCCAACCAACCTAAAAAAGCCGTTGCAGTTGCCAAAATTAAGCCTGTCAATACACCTAGCCAACCTTGATAAAATAAAGCAAAAAATAGAGCGATCGCTTTACCAATCCAACTAAATATAGCCCCAAATACATTATTTAATAAACTTGTCACCGGCGAGGGCAACCAGCCTGCAACCCAATTCCAAAATTGACGCAACACGCTAAAAGTCTCAGTCTCTTCTATTGAAGGTGGAATCAGGGGATGGTTGGGAATTGGATCGAAGGTAAACCAACCATGTTTGGGGAAATACACCTCTGTCATTGCATAAGCATCGGTGTTGCGAACAATGTACATCCCCGTGAATGGGTTAAACTCTCCGGAACTAAATCCTGCTACCAACCGCGCTGGAATGCCAATAGAACGCAGCATCACCGTTAAAACTGTGGAAAAGTGGTCCCGATAGCCTCCTTTTTGCTTAAACAAAAAGGTTTCTACTAAGTCCTCTTTCTCACCTAAGTAAGGCAGTCCTAAGGGATTTTCGGGAATAAAATAATTTTGCTTGAGATATTGAGCTAAATAAAGTGCTTTTTCGTAAGCTGAATCAAGGGATTTTTCTGACTTTCCGACTCGTTCTCGATTGTAATTAGTTAAAATTTCTTCGGTGCGCTGTCGGACTTTTTCGGCAATTTCTGGGGGAATTTGCAGATAGAAATTTTTAATATTTTGGGGATAGTTAGTTGAAGCGTTTCCTAAAGAAGTGCGATCGCGGTAAGGTACATCGGAAATTATCGTATAAGTCAGGTCTTCTGATAATCCCACAGGCGATCGCAAAGAACCTTCTTTATCAACAGCTATCACCGGTGTGGGAAAGTATACTTCCTTCGGATAACTCATCGCCGGAATTAAGTTAGGTAAATCCGACACCACAGTGTAAGTTTGGACTATTTCTTTAGTTGGCGTATTTATTGCTGGGGGGTTGAGATAAATTTGGTAAGACCAAGGCGATCGCTTGACGGTAAGAACCTGTTCATTGCGGGAAATCTCCCATCCTTTACCCGTGTAGCGATCAAACGCCAAAACTCGCCAAAAACCTTCTACTTGCGATCGCACACGCATCACCACTTTGGGTTTCATCTCTCCCCGCAGGTTTTGGTTAATCTGGCTATTAAAACCGTAATAAAACGTATTATTCAATCCCCCCGGTTTGCCGTTTTTACTTTCCGCCGTCCCGTTGCTATTATTACCTTGATTATTGGCATTACCTTGGCGGACATAACCGGGATTGATGATACTGCGTCCTGTAAAACCGCCTTTAACTTCGATAGGGGAACTTACGGGGAAAGTACGCAGTTGATAGCCAGGAAAACGCGGCATTACAGCAAAAATTACCAATCCTAGCCCGACAATTAAAGTAAAAAGCAAAAAGTAAGAAGATAATTTTCTGAATTTTATCTTTACCCTTTGACCTTTTTCGTTTTCTAAGCCGAGGCGAGAACGGTAATCTATAACTAAAGTTGGCAGAGCGATCGCTAAAAACAAAATCAACATTGGCGCAAACTCAAAAGTTTGACTTAGCGTCGCTGCCACACCCAGCAAAATCAGCCCAATCACAATAGAATATCCCAAATCCTTGCGGCGAGGCATATCAAAACTGTGAAGGACTTGTAATTGAATTAGTAACTCAGCTAAACCCAGCCGTGTATCATTCAACTCGCCTAGCAATCGCCCTAAGAATGCACCTAGTGCTACTAACATTCCAATGGCGATACAAAACTTAACGGATATATTAGCATCTCGACGACGGTAATAACTCCAAATTGTACCTACCACGCTTAGAGGAATTGCCCAAAAACTAAATGCCGTTTGAGCCGCAATATCTGTCGCCAAAATTCCCACAATTACCAAAGCTAGCACCAGCACCCGTAAGGTAATTGAATCTTCCACTTCCATTAAAGGTGAAGAGCGCAAATGCCGCCAATAATGATTAACAGGTAAACGCCGACTTATCCTGGACAAATTAAACATTTTGATCACAAAGCAGCTAATGGGTATAAGTAAGTCGGTGCGATGATGCAGACGCAACGAACACTACTGCGAGGCACGGGGAATATACCATTTGTCCGTAAGAACCTCAAACTAGTCTGGGTGGGCAGGCTACGTTTGTATAGCTCTAGGCTAAAAAGCCTGAAGGCGAAAAGCTTGCGCTTTCAACAGGGCGATATTCCGCGCATCCTTACAGAAAATTGATATTACCTCGCCAGTGTCTTCTTTATAGCCCATAGATGTAGATGCCCTAAAGACCGCTTTTTTTTAAAAGGATGAGCCTCAAAACCAGGATAATTATCTTATCAATCGGCGTTTACCAACTGTTCTGGTGCTAGCAGTGATAATACGGGCTACATCATAGGCGGAATGACAAACAAAAGTGATTGTTGCTCTAATTCAGGGAAATCAACCTCCAAAGTATAAGTCTGGTTCAGCGGTTGTCCGTATAATTGCACACTTACGCAACCCGAAGTAGAAGACATCGCTTTTGCTTGAGTCCCATTTCCTTGGAGTGTCAAAATCCCCGCCGTGGGTAGATCCCCCATGACGCAGAGTTTTGTCACTTTACCCTGAGACTGATATTCTACTTTGAGTTTGATAGCGCCGAGGCTAGTTAGCCATTCTCTTTCCACTACTGGATTGCTATCTGAAATTGGCAAAGTCAGATTTTCCAGTAATTGTTTAGCTGCTAGCAAAGATAAAGCCATCTGTTGGCGTTCTCCTAAATCGGAGTAATCGCTTTCTTGAATCGGCATTTTCTCTGGAGCATCCACAGAGCGATAGGGACTTCTGAGCACCATTCCCGCTAAGTCGTTGAGTGCTTGGGCATCGTTAGGAAACAAGCTATCGACTATCTGAACTAATTTTGCCCCCAAAGGCAGAGAAGATACCAGCATCGCCTGACATTTTTCTAGCAGTTGCTGAAAAACTTTTTCAGGTAAAGATATCGGTATATTCAGTTTCGATTGCTGTGCCATCCACCCGTATGCTGGAACTAATGCAACCGAAGGACTGTCTACGTAATCGGGGTAATCTCGTAATTGGGTTTCCCAGGGGAATAAAGGCGGGTGGCTTTGAATTTGGACTTGTAGCCGACGTTTAATGAGGGCTTGGAAACGTTCTTGCACAGTAGGAATTTCTCCCAGTTGAAAGGTTTGGGGTATCCCTTCCGACTCAAAATCACCACTTGTGGAAGTGGTGGTTTCAAAGAGCGGATTTTCTACCCCGTGAATGTCCTCACACTCAGCCGAGGAATGCAAGCTAGCTTCGACATCTGATGCCAAAGCAAGAGCAAGTAACTGGTGTTGTAAGGATTCTGAGTCACTATTCATGAGTAGATGCACCTGATCCGGACACTAACGAGTTACGAATTTCCCAAGCTTGCTCTAGAATTTTAAACCACCGCTTTTGCAGTTGTGCCATTGACAAACCTAAAGTTTTAGCAATTTTTTCATCAGGTTGTCCTTGTTGCTTCAACTCTAATAGAGATCGTTGTTTCTCGTCTAGCTGTGCGGTGTAAATTTCCCATTGTTGGGGAGTCAAGCCCAAGTTAGTGGGCAAAGAAGCTTCTAGCCACTCGTGAACCAATTCCCAGCGATGCAACAAGGCAAAACGAATCAGATGATATTTAAAGCGTTGCTGCAAATAATCGCGCTGGCGAGAAGTTAAACCCAAAATTGACTCTATTTCTTGCGCTGATAAATCTTGAAGGCGAAGGGCGAAGTAATCAGCGCAGTCAGTTTGTTGGCGTTGTTCGAGATAGCTCATTAACTCTGTAACCACAACAGAACGCAACGTGTCTTCTTCCGGCTCTGGTTCGGGTTGCATCGCCATGGCACTTCGCAATTGCTGCACGGCTGGATCTTCCCAAGAACCATCGCCGTCATTAGCGCTACCTTCTGCGGCTTGTTCGATGTCTACAGAGCTTTCGGGGGGCTGTTGTTGAGAGAAAGTTTGCGCCCGCAAAATAATCAGCTGCTGCTGTCGTCCTGGTAGGGGAATCCGGCGCTTGCCATAGCGCTCGGTAAATGACATATACTCTGCTAATTCTAGAAGACTCTGGGGGCGATAGGTAGCGGTCAGCTGATTTTCGCGCCGGAAAGCATTTAACGCCTCCAAATAAAAACTTTGTAAGAAATCTTCAATGATCGTCAGCCGCCCTTGATAGCTCAACTGCCTCTGAGGAGGATTAATGTAACGGTAGATAATCGCACTCAAAGTGCTATGTAATTCGATCCTACCCCGATTTGAGCCTAACTGGTAGTATCTGAGACACTGTTGTAGCCGATGTTTGGCTAAGGTCATCGCCGAGCTTTCCACGGCACCGGAAGCTTGGATACGTTTACTTTCGTGGCAAATCCGGTAAACTTCGGCGTTAATTCGTGTAGCCACGTCGTGGCAATTCTGCTCCGAAGCTTTGGTTAATTGGCTAAACTCCTTCAGCAGGAGTTGAAATATCCCCTCCACTCCGATAGAATTTTCTCCCTGAATAGTTGCGGTTGCGGTTGCGGCTAAATTCATAGTCTCAGTTTAAAAAAACCCTAACATACTTGGTTACAACCTGTATGAACGTAGGTATTGGCTTTTTGGGTTTTGCGTATAAGCTAAACGCAGGCAGATCCTGTGTTTAAGATTTGCTTCTCATCTATTATTCCCAACTTATAGTGAGATTATTCACACGTAAATATCTTATAGCCATTACCCAAAAGTTATTTGCAGGTCGTTATGGACTTAAAAACACAAATTCAATTGCTGATTGACAATGCACCCAACGATGGTATAACACCACAGCTTGTCACAGCGATCGCTCCAGTTATCAGCGCGATCGCTCAAAGGTTACGTTACCCCCAGTATTATATTCTCCAAAACTTGGAAAAAGACTGGGTTTTAACTACATTGAGCAACCGTGCAAATCCCGGCTTGGAAAAGCGCGTGATCTACGCTTACCCCACCTTACAGGATGTTCCGCTCAGATCCAATGCTGGGCTTGACCCTCAAGTAATAGCTGCTCCCATTCAGATTGCCCATATTTTGTTTGAACTTGTGGCATTAGAACTCGTAGATAGTATAGTATTTTTTGAGACTCCTGGCATGAGTACCAAGGGTGTAGAAATTCAGCGAACTGAGTTACAGCACTTAATTCAAGAAAAGCTTCAACAAAAACACTCCCACCCCCAAATTCCACCTGATATTGCTTAAAAGGGTTGGGGATGCTGCAACTAGGCACTGGGGACTAAGTAAGTATTCCCAATCACCTCTTAGACAATCCCCAATCCCCAGTTTTTAATAGAGCCGACTCAGCACGTAATCAGCCATATTAGTCAGGGCTTGCCGGCATTCTGAGGCTGGGAGAACCGCAAGATGTTCGATGGCTAGTTTGGCATGTTCGGCTGCTAACTCGCGCGATCGCACTATACCCTGACTATCTTCAATCAGCGCCAGCGCTTGTTCTAAATCGTCAACGTGGGCAAACTCTCGTGAAATCAGTACTTCTAAGTATGGTTTTTCTTCTAAAGCGAATAAAACTGGTGCAGTCAGATTCCCGCTGATCAAATCCGATCCCGCTGGTTTGCCTAAGGTATCCGTTGAACTGGTGAAATCTAAAATATCATCCACAATCTGAAACGCCAGACCAAGATTACGACCGTAGCCATACAAATGTTCGGCGGTTTCTTGGGAAACGTCGCTCAGTAACCCAGCGGCTTTAGAACTGTTGGCAATTAACGATGCAGTTTTGTAATAGCTCTTTTTTAAGTAACTCTCAATGGAGGTGTTAGTCTCAAAGCGATTTAGTCCCTGCTGGATCTCTCCTGAAGCCAAATCCATAATCACCTCAGATAGCAGTTTCACTACCTCTAAGTTGTTCAGGTTAGCTAAATACCAGGAAGATTGGGCAAATAGAAAATCTCCGGCTAATACAGCAATGCGGTTGCCAAACAAACTATGAACTGTGGGAACACCACGCCGCATATCTGATTCATCCACCACGTCGTCATGCACTAAGCTTGCAGTATGAATCATTTCGGTAATTTCAGCTAGGCGTCGGTGTCGCGGCGTAATTTCTTGCTCTAGCATTGTTGAACGCGATACTAACAGAACAATTGCCGGTCTTATGCGCTTGCCCCCAGCTCCAAATAAGTGCTCTGCCGCTGCATAGAGTATGGGGTGGCGATTTCCAACTAGCTGTTTCAGGTTGTCTGCTAGTATTCGCAGGTCTGCTTCCACTGGGGAAAAAAAGGAGGTAGCTGGGGTCATGGATGGGCGGACTCTGGCTTAAGTTAAGAAAGTTTACATATCCTATACTCATCTTAAGATAAGCTAGTGCCGTCGCGAAGTTTTCATCTAAAAACCTTCACCGAAAAGCGGGGCGCAAGCCCCTAGCTTTAGATATGGGGTCTAGCCTGTAGCGGCTTCAGCCGCCTAGTAACGATTGCGCGGCTTCAGCCGCAGTGATAAAATAGGATCAGCGATTAAGAATAATCATCTACGCGATGAAGCATCCTAGTACGGAGCAATCCCGGCAACGGACATATCCAACTTGATTTGGAACAGTTAAAGGGCGAATAAAGGCAGGATGTTGAGCGTACCTATCTGGCTGAGCGATGAACTCCCAAAGCACAACTCTAAAAAATGTAAGCCTAATTGCAGCGCTGTAAAGCAGTTGTCTTGAGGGTCTAGAGGGATATTTGAATGTCCCGCTGTCGCCTTTTTGGGTGGGCAGGAATCCCCGTGGCTTAAGCCCTGGGGAGGTTCAATCTCCTGCTTCCTCTTTGGAACTTAAGCTCAAAGGAGGAAGCATTTGACGACTAATTAATTAGCCGTCAAAAATGGTATAATCAAATCAGCCACAATCAACTCTAAAATTAGGTAAAAATCCCTATTGTGGGACGTTAGGTTATATGTATAGTTAAGTAAATTTATTAAGAAGTTTTATTAAGCTTCAAAATAACCTCCGTAAGATAAACGTAACTATACGCCCTAGTAATAAATTTATTTTTGCGAAGATAATTTATAAGCAACCTTCGCAACACCTGAAAGTATCTCTTCTACTAGATCCGTTATTTATTTCCAACTTAAAACTAAATTGTTTCACCCTTTTGTGTAGCTGCCCTTAAAATTTTTAAATTTATCACTAAAGTTGGCTTAAAAGTCTGGACTGTTGTGTTACGCTAAAATCAAGGGATTAAAAATTTTTCAGATATTCACCCCGAAAAGATAAATTATCAATAGGTGATTTTACTCGAAAGCCGGGGTGAGTCTAAATAACGTATCGTAGGTTGAATCAAAAAAATTATTCTTTTGATTTTTGCTGCGGTGTGCAAACCTACACGGGAAGGCATTTGGTGAGGGCAGTTTCTCCCGCAACTGATTGTCTATTGGGAGCTAAGGGTCGCCCTTATGGGAAACTCGTACACGGTTTCAGCATAGGTTGAGCATAAGTGTTGCTCCTGCCATGAGGTGAGCTTTTTAAGAACGCAGACTGGGTAGACTGCTGAAGCAGCGGTTGTAGTTGCTATTTGGCAATTTAACTGTTGTGGTACGTATGGTCTGTGAAAAAACTAATTTAATCATTAATTGGTTAACCGTAGAGAATAAAAACTCTATGGATAAATTCACCATAGCAAATTACAGCCATCAAAGATTTACTTTGCTGACTGGGGTTCTACTAATTTTATGCAATTTTATATTCGTTTGAGAAAGGTGCAGGTGGAAGAATGATTTACACAAACATGCCTATGATGATCTTTATTTTAGCTGCCGGTTATTTATTCACCGTCTATTTATTATTAGCTTTGGCGAAGCGAACAGGACAAAAGCCTGTACCTAAAAGTTTCACTTCAGCTTCTAGCGAGAAACATAACCGGGAAATATCGCTAACGCCAAATGTGACGAAAGTAGTCAATAGTTAAGAGTCAAGGGTCAAGGGTCAATAGTTAAGAGTCAAGAGTCCAAGTATCTTTAGATTATGGACTATTGACTTTTTGACTATTGACTAACTAGTAGTCTGTCAATATAAAAATGATGGACTGTAGTGTGAGCGTCTCGCTCACGCGGGCAAGATGCCCGCACTACCAAAAACCCCTCAAAATAAAATTGACATGAACTACTAGTACAGCACGGCGTAAATAAACCACCCATTCTCAATCGCTAAAAAGCTTACTCCATATTACTTTTGACTATTGAATGAGTGAATGCGTGACTTCACGGCGGTACTAGTCTTTCTGGATGTAAGAAATTGCGGCATCGGTGAAGCTCACAACTTCAACCATTGGGGTACAGCCTAGCCACGGTAAGGAGGACTGGGCAAACTGTTGTGGACAACCACTGACAGCGAAGCGAGTTGGCTGTGGTGGGTGGGTATTTTTTAAGCCCAGAAGGTCTAACTCTTGGGTACAAGCGGCAACGACATGAACAGCTGGATCAACTAACTTAACCGAGGAAGGAAGAAGCGATCGCAGTACTGGCTCAAGATGAGGATAATGGGTACAGCCGTAAACTAAAGTATCAATTTGGTTCTGTATTAAAGGTTCCAGATAAGACCGGGCTACATCAGTAGTATAAGGGTCTTGAATTCGGTTTTGTTCAATTAGGGGCACAAACTCCGGACAGCTGACTTGCCAAACTTGAGCATCTGGATCAATTTCGAGAATAGCTTGTCGATAAGCATTGCTTTTGGCAGTTGCTGGGGTCGCAATTACCCCAATCCGCTTTCCTTGTTGCACTGCTGCTCTCGCTCCTGGGAGAATGACTCCGAGAATGGGCAGGTCAAATTCTTCACGCACCGTCTCTAAAGCTAAAGCAGAACTGGTGTTACATGCCATAATTACCATTTTCACTTGTTGCTGTTGCATCCAGGTGAGAATTTCGCGCACGAACTGCAAAATTTCTGCTTGTGAACGAATACCGTAAGGGAGTCGAGCTGTATCCCCAAAGTAAATGATTGATTCATTGGGGAGTTGTCTATAGAGTTGTCGCAGTACCGTCAAACCACCGACACCACTATCAAAAATACCAATGGGGGCACGTTGGGGTTCAAGATCGAAAAAATAATTTTGATTGCCTTCAAAAATGGAATATGGAAGCACAGGTAGATTTTTAGTTAGGTTTTGGATTTAAAATACAGGATTGTTGATGGTTGATAGTTGATGGTTGATGGTTGTAAAAAATTACTCTTATCCACTAACCACTAACCACTAACCACTATCCAGTTTTAACGTTGTAGATACCTGAGGACACCACGAGCGATCGCTTCTGCCATGCGATTTTGGTATTCTGTAGTTGCTAGCCTGGGATTATCCTCGCGACCGGTCATGTAGCCTGTTTCTACAAGAATTGAGGGCATAGAACTTTTCCTCAGAACATAAAATCTAGCTTTGCGCGTTCCCCGGTCTTTGATAGTATCGATATTTTGCAGAATACTTCGGCGAACTACTTCCGCCAAACCATAACCGCCGTCGTAATAATAAACTTCTAACCCATTCACATCTGGGCGGTTACCAACTGCGTTAGCGTGAATACTGACAAACAAAGTCGCATTAGATCGGGTTGCTATATCTACAATTCCTGGAAGTGAGACAAAAGTGTCAGAATTCCGCGTTAGAATTGCATTTACGCCATTTTGCTCTAAAATAGCCGCAACTCTTTGACCAATAGGTAAAACGACATTTTTTTCTTGTAGTCCCCCAATACCAACGGCACCGGAGTCTTTACCGCCATGTCCTGGGTCAATAACTACTATCGCTCGTCCTCTAGGAACTTGCCGTGACGGTAGGGGTGATCTCGGTCGGTCGTTAGTCAGTGGATCTGGGAATGGGACTCTGTTTGGTGGTGGTAGGGGAGGGAAAGGAAGTCCAGAAATGCTGGATGATGATGTTGGTACCCGCCGAGAGGGTTGTATTTCTAAAGCGACAAACTGATCGCCAACTTGGTTGAGTTCGCCAATTTGTGCGCCCGGTGTCGGTTGAACAAAGATGGCAACAGTATTCGAGTCTTGCTGTTGCAAGCGTACTTTTAGAATGGGGCTATTAGGACCAAATACCGGACCTCTGACAGAGTTCGCCAAGCGAGCATTGGGAATGGTGATGCGGTAAAATCCAGTGGATCTATCCCAAGAGCCGTTTGCAGATAAATTGCGATCGCCTCTAACTATCAATTGGGTGCCAGTAGCTGCCAGTTCCACAGATTGAATTGTGGCTGGCAAGTTGGCGACAACTGGTGGTGGGATGGGACGTGGGTTGCTGCTTCCGGGAACTGAAATATTACTACTTCCCGGTAATCTGACTACACCAGTATTCGGTAAAAGTATAAAACCACCAACACTACTGGTACTTGCCCGCCAGTCAGAACTATTTGTGTCCACCTGCAAAGTCATGCGAACAACAGGTGGGCTGGTTTGCAGTTGCGAAAATTGGATGCGGTTAACACCATAGCGATTAACCGACAGATCCCGTTGCGGCAAATTTGGTGATAAAGATGCACCAGCGATATCAATATTAATTGCCCTTCTATCGTCGCTGCGATTTATTTGAATTTGAGGATTACCCCCACTAGTGCGGACAAAAAATCCATCCCCTGTAATCCGCAAATTTTCAATTTGAGTCGTTCCTTCTGTCGCGCTGATAACCGATGCCTTAGTCGCTGGGGCTAAATTGCTCGGTTGGGTTCTCACCACATTGTAAATATTTCTAGGCGGTAAGGCGCTGGTAGCTGTTGATTGCGTCGCGGCAATCTCTGTGGGCTGAGTTGCTACTCCCTCTGCTACTGGCGTTGGTATTTGTACAGTCCAGCGGCTAGCAGTTGTGCCGACAAATTTGACCTGATTGGGGTCTAGGGTATAACCAGGAGTCAATTCGACGACGATGCGAGTTGTTTGTTCATCAAACTGCCCGACACGAATTGAGGTAATTGCACCACCTACCTGTTGCCTTAGCTGTGGACGCCCAAAGGTTGTTTCCGGCAAGTCAATTACTAAACGAGTGGGGTTAAATATTAATTGCGCTTTGGGTTGAACAGCGCCTGTAGTATTAATTTCTAGTCGATTTTGGTTGGCATCAAAACGCCAAGAGTCCAATTGCGCCGCCAAAGCTGGTGACGATAACATCAAAATACTTCCAAAAGTACCGGGTAGTAACCAGTGTAATTTCACAGTCTTTTCTCCTGATTCACATTCATGGGAGCCGTCAATCCGTCAAAATATTGATAAATCCTCACACCGTCACCGCCCAGTCTTTAGCTTTGATGCTGCGCTCATGGCGCGTGCGTTTGTATTAAAGACATGGCTAATGGCGTAAGATTTTAGCACGTAATAGTCAATTTGCCATGATGTTAAAGCATAAAAGTTCTGTCTTTAAAGCATCAGATTACACCAAAAAAGAGCTGATTAGAATAACTCATCGAACTCCTGTGGGTTTGAAACCCCGTCCTTTAGTACTTGCTTTATATTGATTTGTGACAATTAATCCAGTTGTTCGCCGGATTAATCGCACCTTGTTTTTACTGAATTGTCCCAGTCGCTTCCAATTAACGTCAGATACAGAAATCTGTTTTTCAGTGTCGCCACTTACCCAACCGCGATATGTTTTATCGCTTTGGGTAGCCTCCACATAATCGCCCTTTCTGAAACCATGACGGGTTACAGTGCCTCCGTATTTGCGGCGTATCCCGCCCTTAGCTGGAGCCATTAAATGAAGTTGGCGACGCGATATTGGGGGGCGACGAATTACCGCAAAAGGTGCAGGAGTTATGGCTACATCACCTTTCCAACCCATTGAGGAATGGGAAGTGATGCCGTACTTGATGAAGACACTGCACGCTAGTGCAATGCCGTCAACTGCATGGGTTGCGGGTATTGCATCGCCCTTTGAGTGTTTTTGTTTTTCTAGTCCTAGCTGGGTACGGATTTGTGCTGTTTCCCAGCCCTGAACTTGTTTGACATTGCCAAAAGCTTCTAGTCTTTCTAGTTGCCAAACCTGTCCCACCATCACCGGGCTAAACCCTTTATCCCCGCCAGCTTTGACGACTTCGTAGGCGACAGTCTCAAAAGGAAATATTACAGTTAGCTCGTTTAGGACGCGCCACTCTAAATCCCTATTAGCTCTGATGCTAGGAGGGATTTTGTTACCCCTGCGGTTATCAAAGCGCTTTTGGCGATGAGCGCGTTTATTGAATGCAACTTTACGATTGATGCGGCGACCTCTGCGACCTCGGCGCATCATGGCGCGTTGCTCCATGCGGTCTTTAACGGTTTTAAAAGGTAGTTGGAGGTGCGCTAGCCACAAAGTGAATTTTGCGGATTGAACTCCAATACCTGTATATAGTTTGCCGGGATCTACACCAACTACTATTGGTTGCGTTTCTTCTCCTGCGTCCACCGTTAGCTGAATTTGGAAGATTCCGAAATCGTTGTGAACAATTCGCGCTTTTCCCTCTTTCAGCCAACGTCGCGCCCTACCGGGTTTTGTTGGCATTATGGGAAGTCCCAATTTTGATAAAACTGGTACTCGTAACATGGAGATAATCCTTTCGAGTTTAGTAATTGTCCCCTCGCCCAACTAATTACAGATGGCTCGGCATTATCCGACGACTCAACAAAAAGTCTTAAAGTATTTCCAAACTGGGGAAGCATTTGGAGGTTTTAACCGCAATTAGTCTCAGTGGGCTAGTCAGACACGTAAGATTTGTTTCTTACAAGCTCCGTCCGCGACGGTCGGAGTTATTGACACTTAGTAATCTTCGGGTTAATTACATTTGAATCAGCCAAGAATTGATGTATGAATGGATTTTTGATGTTAGATGCACAAATTCACTCAAAAGTCAAAAGTCAACAGTCAATAGAAAAAACATGATTGTGTATTTACTCAGATTTTGTCAAATGAGTTATCTTTGTTTTAGATACTGGAGGACACCGCGAGCGATCGCTTCCGCCATTTGATCTTGATATTGGGGATTTTTTAGTTTAGCAATATCCTCCCTACCAGTCATGTAACCAGCTTCTACGAGAATAGAAGGCATAGAACTTTTTCTCAAAACGTAAAATCGCGCTCGTCGAACTCCTCGATCTCTAACATTCACACTTCGGAGAATGCTGCTATGAACAATACGAGCCAAACCTAAACCACTGTCGTAGTAATACGTTTCCAATCCGCTCACATCCGGACGTTCTAAACCGGCAGAATTAGTGTGGATACTGATAAATACATCAGCATTAGCTCGCTTTGCTAAATCTACTCTTCCCTGAAGACTGACAAAATAATCAGAATCTCTTGTCAATATTACTTGCACTCCATTTTGCTGCAAAATCCGCCCCAATTTTTGACTAATCGGCAAGATGATATTTTTCTCTTGTAGTCCCCCAATCCCAACGGCACCAGAGTCTTTACCACCGTGTCCAGGATCAATCATAACTACCACTCGTCCCGACGGGATGCGGGGACGACTCCGCGATGGTGCGGGATATGGAGCATTTGGATCTGGAAATAGAACTTGATTTGGTAGCGGCAAAGGAGGTAAACCACTAATTGGGGGTATGATTCGTCCAGAACGTTGCCCAGAAAGTTTTAATTGTAAAGCTATAGTCTGGCTATTGATTTGCTTTAGTTCCCCAATTTGTACTCCCGGATTTGGTTGGACAAAAACAAGCACAGTATTTGAGCCTGACGATTGCAGACGGACTCTAGCGATTGGGCTATTGCTATTTAAAACCGGACCTTTGAGTGAAGGTGCTAATCTAGCATTATTGATGCTGATACGGAATAAACCAGAAGCTCTATCCCAGCTACCAGTAGCAGATAAAGTGCGATCGCTATCGCCTTTGAGGAGCAATTGCGTACCACCATTAACAAGTTCTACAGACTTAATTGTAGAGATATTATCTGTCGAAGTATTTGGCGCTGAAAAAGGTAAGGTGCTAGTGCTACTTGTATTATCTAGATTACTACTACCAGGCAATCTAACAACAGTACTGGGTAAAAGTACCAAACCACGGGGACTATTAACATTTACCTGCCAATCTGAACTATTTTTATCTACCTGCATACTTATACGGACAACAGGTGGTTTTGTTTGGCGCTGAGTAAATTGAATCCGCTTGACACCATAGCGATTAATCGCGCGTTCCCGTTGCAAATTAGGCGATAAAGATGCACCAGCAATATCGATATTAATTGACTTTCTGTCGTCGCTGCGATTTACCTCAACTTCAGGACGGACGCCATTTGTGCGGATAAAAAAACCATCTCCGGTAACAAATACATTTTCGATTTGTGTACCCGCGTTTGTGGTATTGGCAATTTTGGCATCTGGTTTGGTAGCTCCTATCACCACATTGTAAAGATTTCTGGGGGAGTCAGGTACTTGCTTTGCGGCTGGTTTTGGTAATTGTACCGTCCAGCGACTGGCAGTTATGCCGACAAATGTCACCTGTTTGGGGTCTAGGGTATAACCAGGGCTAAGTTCAATGACTATGCGAGATGATTTTTCATTTAGCTGCTTAACACTGATAGAGCGAAATCCGCCAGTTAATTGCTGTTCCTTTGGCAATCGCTCGAATGTTGTTTCTGGTAAGTCAATGACCAAACGCGTGGGGTTGAAGAGTAATTGCGCTTTGGGTTGAACATCTCCAGTGGTATTAATTTCTAACCGATTTTGATTAACATCAAAACGCCATGATTCCAATCTTGCAGCCAAAGTCGGTGACGATAGCATGGAGATAGTTCCAAAAGTGCCAGGTAGTAGCCAGTGTAATCTCACAGTTCTTTCTCCTGATTCGCGTTTGCGTTCATATGTCAATCTGTCAAAATATTGGCAAATCTTCACAACCCAAGTCCCCAAATTGTCTGATGGCGTGCTTTTTTGAAATTTGCCCTGCTATCAAAATACATTTAATGATGCCATTTTTTTGCACTTTGCTTTAATTTTTCACGTTGTTAATACATCACTCATTGCATCGAGGGAGTATCCGATTGCACTAACAAAGAAATGAAATTTCCTAATTGCTTGTAAAACATCGCATCGATTATTGGTACGCTTGAAATCGCTTCAGACTGCAAATAAATAACATTATGTTAGTAGTAATTAGAAAAAAACTGCTAAAATTTTACATTTTTAGGCGACGGATGTTAAAGATGGAAAGTTTCCAGTCCTGCCTCAGACTAAAGTAGTATCGGCTAATAGCACAAGTCCGTTGAAACGGACTATTAAATAATTTGAGTCGGATTTATCCGACTTTAGCTTTGAGACTGGGACTTAAGTCCCAGTCTGTTGCGGCTGATAAAGGAGGATTTAGAGATGTTGGTAATGGTTAGGGCTTTCATGGCGTGCGCGGGAGCGCAGGGGGATAATTTGATTAATGCCCATCTGGGTTTACTTCCGGATTTGTGGCATCCTTTGACTTTGAATTGATCGCAGTTAGTGATTCAACTGTCAACGGTGTACCATTCGTGTCTAAAATCAGTTCGCTTGGAACACCCACCGTTTTTGGATCGGGAAATACAATTCTTAACAGAGGAGGAGCTAAAAAGGTGGTAAGAATAACCATCATGATAATTGCTGCTTCCAGTGGTTTGGAGAGAATACCAATAGAAGAGCCAATACCAAGAAACACTAAGCCTACCTCACCTCTGGGAATCATTCCTACACCAATTGCCAAGCGGTTAATTCCTGGTTGACCAAACACTACAAAGCCCGTGATTAGTTTACCGAAAATGGCGACTAAAATCAGGAAAGTTGCAATAATTAAACCTTCGCGGTTGCTGGGGATTGCTGGGTTTAAGACTCCTAAATCGGTTTTTGCGCCAACACTAACAAAGAAAATTGGTACCAGCATATCAGCAATGGGACAGATTAGCTTTTGCAGTTCTTTGCGTTTATCAGTTTCTTCTAGAACTAAACCGGCTGCAAAAGCTCCCAAAATCGCTTCTAGTTGAATCGCTGCGGCAAGATATGACATGAGAAAGGCGAAGATAAAAGCAGGTATGACCAATTCGCCCCGTGTCTTGAGTTTATCAGCGATCGCTACAAAAGATTTATTGAAAAAATTACCCAAAGCGATGGCGCCCAACAGAAAACCACTAGCGCTGATAATTAAATAAACAACTTGGCTGACATCCACCGCACCATTTTTCGCCAAGCTAGCAACCACCGCTAAAACGATAATTCCCAGCACGTCGTCAATTACCGCAGCACCGAGAATAATCTGCCCTTCTCTAGAATTGAGCCGCCCCAATTCTGACAATACCTTAGAAGTAATACCAATACTAGTGGCAGTCAAAGCTGCCCCAGCAAAAATCGCTGGCAAAGCATCGATCCCGAACAAAATCATCAATCCGGCAGTGCCAGCAGTAAAGGGTACTACAACCCCCACCACTGCCACAACACTCGCTTGAATGCCTACTGCCATCAAGTCTTTTAAATTCGACTCCAAGCCGATTTCAAACAGCAGAATGATCACACCCAGTTCTGCCAAAACCGAAACCACCTCAGACTGCGCTGCAAATACTCCAGGAGCAGCGTCCGGGCTTAAACCCGCAGTGCTTTGGAGAAAGGTGATAATCAAATTAGAACTGTCTGCACCACCAGAGGAAAACACCAACAGATGTAGAACAGACACACCCACTATTACACCGCTGACGAGTTCACCTAACACAGGTGGTAAACCAAATCGGTTGGATAACTCCCCGCCAACTTTGCTGGCGAGGTAAATCACTACTAAACTTAGCAGCACGGCTGCTAGTACCATCGAACTGTCTGCTGTTTCTGTTGCGCTTGCCAGCAGAGGCAAAGGAAAGTTAATTGCACCTAAAAACTGCATTGGTTCTGTGAAAGTCGTTCTTTTTTACTTTTTACTCTTTTATTTAAACGAACAATTAAGCTACGCAGAGTCTTCCTTCAGATTTTCGTTATGAATTTATGCAAGGGTTGTACTAAGTAGGTAGGCGCAAATAAAGTCAACTATGTAACAGAATATAAACGGTTCATAATCATTGCGATTATTTGTCTGCGACACGCTCCGCGAACGCTTCACTCCGTTACGCTCGCTTCGGACATAGCTGTAAATTTTTCGGTACACCGACTTAAGTCCCCAATCTCTATTTATCTAAAAATCATGAAATAAAGATGTAATTTTATATAATTCAACATCAGGAATTTTTATACTTAATTATGCGAATATTTTCGTAAACTTGTAGTAATATGCTTTATGTCTGCTATTTAAGTGAAAATTGCGATTATTCAGCTAAATACTTAAAAACGTTACTATTTGTAATACACGTAGTGAAGTTGACACTCATAATTCTTCCGGATAACTGTTCATGACAAAAGAATATTAGATAATATCTCAAAAATTATGAATACATCACCTTTTTGTCCGCCAGATGATGCTCAATTGGAGTACATACTATTACTCCTAAAATTCTTACCTAACTCAACACACGAAAGAGTTATTAATTATTTTTACTCAAGTGTTTGTCAGCTTAACAAAGCAATCTAGTACAGCACGGCGTAAATAAACTACCCATTCTCAATCGCTAAAAAGCTTACTCCATATGACTTTTGACTTCATGGCGGTACTAGCCTAAGTCTTACTTTCAACAATCTAATATCTAGGTTGAATAACCTCGGCATCAGCTATGTGCAGTTATATATTGCTTGTAATAAAAATTAACATAATTGAATACCTCTCTCGACTACATGAAAGACTAAGAATTAAACATTTTCAAACTTTGCTTTTATTTTAAGTAGCATCATTAATTTTCAGCTACTACTTAGGGTGCTAAAATTGAAACACAAGCATATGTTGCGTCAACTTATGGGTGTGTTTGCATTAAAAGGTTTATCTCAGCATCAGCTGAGTTTTATAATATCTTTTTAGGAGCCAAAATTTGGACTATTTTGCAATGGACAGTAATGCTTTGTAAATCATGAAAAAGGCATTCACAATATTCATTGTAAATTTTTACGCTTTTAATTTTAATATTAAGGAAGAGAATACCCATACTACAAAAATTGTCTTCAATTTTGTTGTGCAGAATAAAAAACTTTTAGCTTAACTAGCATCTAGTAAAAGCTAATTTGGTTAAATAATTACAAAAACTAAGCGATGAATAACAAAAATAGTCCTGACAAAAATGGTGTAGTCAAAAATAGTAATTCTCAAATGATTGTCTACTCTCCAAAAGAAACTTTGGATCAACCCAGAAGCGGTTATGTTATTTCCCCAATCAATGCTGTAATCTCAGCGTTAAAGCGAATAAGTTTACATAGCAAAGCAATTATTTTTAGCGTCGCTCTTGGTACGCTACCAGTATTAGGAATAGAAACATTTGCTTATTACCTAGTCAACCAATCACAAACAAAGCAAATTATCTCCTTGAAAGAAGAAAAAGCCACTCTTCTGATAGATAATATCAACCGTTTTATGCAAAGACGGTATGGAGATATTCAGATATTTTCTAATCTGATATTTTTACAAAATCGCAAAATAAGAGAAACTATGACTCGCGAACAGATTCAAGCGCGACTGAATAACTATTTAAGTATTGAAAATAGTTATGAAAGCATTGCTGTGTTTGATCTTAATGGTAATGTAATTGCCGAGTCAAAAGGACAATTTATTTTTAACCAAAAAAACGAAGATTATTTTAAAGAAGTACTCAAAACCAACACACCTTATATTAGCAAACCCTCAAGCACAAAAAGTGGAGATAAGCCACAAATTTACATGGCTGCTCCTGTCAAAGATAGCGAGACAAGTCAAACTATCTATATTATTCGTACAGTCATACCTGTGAAGTCTTTAGAAAATGCATTAAATATAGCCTTAATTAATCAGGATGATTACGATGTGATAGATGCTTCCGGAAAAATTTTCTTGTGTAAGGAAAACATAGATGTCGGTAAAAACATTGAAGAAGTTATTCCCCGATGGAAAGAAATGCAAGCAGAAAATCAGCCAAATGCCCGTGTATTGTGGAACAAAAAGGAGAAAATTGAGGAATTAGTAACTTACGTACCTTGGCAAACAATGGAAGGTTTGCCTCCTTTAAAATGGAACTTAGCTCTGAGTAGCAATACAGCGATCGCTTTTGAACCATCAAGGATATTATTGCACATACTGGCAATTGGCACAATCGTCATAATATCACTAGTCGGTGCGATCGCTGCAATTATTGCTCACCGTCTAACATTGCCAATTCGGATTGCTGCTACAGCTGTGATAAAATTGGGTGAGGGCGATCTCGATACCCGTATACCCGTCAAAGGCAAAGACGAATTTGCGATATTGGGTTCTAACATTAACCAAATGGCACAGCAATTGCAAGACTTGCTACGTCAACAAACAGCGCAGAAAGACCTTGCCATACATTTATCTGAAACTCTCAACTTGCAAGATATCTATAATTTAGCGGTTGAAGATACCCGACAAGCTTTGAAAGCAGATCGAGCAGTTATTTATAAATTTAATGATAATTTGCACGGAAAAATAATTGCTGAATCAGTCGTTGCTGAATTTCCTAAAGCTTTAGGAGCAGAAATTTATGACCCCTGTTTCTCGAGGTACATTGAAAAATATCAGCAAGGTTATGTTGTAGCAATCAATAATATTCACGAAACCGATCTTAGTGAGTGTTACATTCAGCTACTTGAATCATTTGCAGTCAAAGCTAATTTGGTAGCACCAATTCTACAGGGTGATAAAGTGCTAGGCTTGCTAATTGCTCATCAGTGTTCTCAACCTCGTGTGTGGCAACAGTCAGAAATCGATTTATTTGAACAATTCACCAGAATTGTTGGGTTGAGTTTAGAACGAGCCAATTTTTTAGAGCAAACAGCAAAAGGACGCGATGTAGCAGAAAGATTTTCTGAACTTGAGCGTCAACAAAAAGAAAAACTGCAACTGCAACTACAAGATTTGCTGGTTCAGATTGAAGGAGCATCCAGAGGAGACTTAACAGTGCGTGCTGAAGTTACTTCAGGGGAAATAGGCACTGTCGCTGACTTTTTCAATTCTATCGTGGAAAGTTTGCGAGAGATTGTCACCCAAGTAAAGCTTACCGCGACTCAGGTCAATCAAGCGATCGCCGGAAATTCTGGAGCAATTGATAAACTTGCAACTGAAGCACTTAAACAATCAGAACAAATCAGTCACACTTTAGATTCCGTTGAGCAAATGAGGCTTTCGATTAAAGAGGTGGCAAAAAGTGCAAATATTGCCGCAAAAGTTGCCGGGAATGCCTCTCACACTGCTCAAATTGGCGGCACGACAATGGATCTCACAGTAGAAAATATCTTGAGTCTGCGAAAAACATTAGGGGAAACTTCTAAAAAAGTCAAGCGTCTTGGAGAATCTTCTCAGCAAATTTCTCGCGTGGTGTCATTGATTAACCAGATTGCCCTGCAAACAAACTTATTAGCCATTAACACGGGCATTGAAGCCACACGTGCTGGTGAAGCAGGTCAAGGTTTTAGCGTAATTGCCGAAGAAATCACCACCCTATCAGGTCAGTGTACTACAGCAACCACTGAAATCGAAGAAATTGTTGCCAATATTCAATTTGAAACTACCGAAGTAATCAAAGCTATGGAATTAGGAACTGCACAGGTGGTTGAAGGCACACATCTTGTTGGGCATACAAAACAAAGTTTGAATGAAATTCTTAATGTATGTCACCAAATTGATGACTTGGTGCAGTCTATTTCTGCTGCAACAATATCTCAAGTGCAAACGTCTACAGAAGTTACTAATCTCATGAAAGCAATGGTAAAAGCATCGGAAATGACGAGCAAGTCATCTCACCAAGTTATCCTTTCTCTGCAAACAACAGTAGATATTTCTCACAAATTGCAGAAGAGTGTTGGGACTTTCAAAGTGGATTAAATTCTACAATCATATATTAATTTCTGGGTGAAAAATTTACCAATAAAAAAAGGGAGTCATCTCAATTTTCTTAATGTTTTAAACACTCCCTTTTCGTCTCAGCTTTAAACAAATATTAATTTGAGCAAAGAGTGTTTACAATGAATACCTTTCCGATCATTAGATACAGAATCTCACAGAAATTACAACCTTTATCTCTATTAAGTCAAATAACCAGTAATTCTTCTACTTGTTGTTTGCAAGTATTTAGTGCTTCAGAATCTTGGTTAATCTATGCAGAGAAGGGAAAACTCATTTATGCCTGCTATTTAAATAATATGTTTGATCTACTTGATAGAAAGTTGCAGCAGTTTAGTCAAGAAAATCCTACTTTTTTAAATAGTGAAGTTAATCAGCAGTTGCGTGCAATATTTAAAACTGATGTTGAAAACCAAATAACACCACGTCCAGAGTATATGGCTATTTGCTGGTTAGTTAAGCAGAAATATATTAGCTCCGAACAAGCAAGTATCCTCATCAAGGAATTGGTATTAGAAGTCTTGAAGTCATTTATGACTTTAGACGAGGGGAATTATGAAATTACTCCTGAAAACTTCTTAAACGATATACCAAAGTTCTGTCATCTAGATGTGGATTCATTAGTTGAACAGTGTCAAACAAAATCACGAAATCCGAAAATTATCGAGTCAGTATTTTCTCAACAGTCGTATTTTCAACCTTTAAACCAAATTCAACCACCAGATGAACCAAAAATTGAACAAAAATTGTCACAACAAAACGTTGTTATGGATGGTAATAAACCTCCCAAAATAAAAGAGCAAAATACAAAGGATAAAATTTACACAATCATCTGTATCGATGATAGTTTAACTGTTTTGAATGTGATGAAGCTTTTTTTAGATGATCAAATATTTTCTGTTATCGGAATTAACGATCCATTGAAAGCTTTAACACAGATCATCCGCAGTAAACCAGATTTAATTTTACTAGATATTGAAATGCCGAATATAGGTGGTTATGAACTATGTAGTTTATTACGTAAACATTCATCTTTCAAAAGAATACCTGTAATTATGGTAACAGGAAGAACAGGTTTTAAAGATAGAGCAAAGGCAAAAATCGTTAGGTCTTCAGGCTATTTGACTAAGCCTTTTACAAAAGCTGAGTTATTGAAAATAGTATTTCAAAATATTGGTTAACACTAAATTTTGGAGTAAAAAATATAAAACAGCCTTTTTACATCTATGTAAATAAATGTAAAAAGGCTGTTTTCTTTCCATGCCCTATGATATGAGATACACAACTATTGACAATTACCCAATTTTCAGTTGCAAAAAATGTAACCGCTCTCACCTTTGACTATTGCAATGCGAAAGTAGGAATATATCACTGGTGACGCCATAGTTGAAGCGTTTACAGAAAATAGTTTGAGGAGTGGAATAAAGTATGAATAGAGCCGTTTTAGCTGGTTCTCGGTTTAATAGTGGCAACTTGTGGAAAACACTGCCTTTCGTCTTGATTGCCTTTATAAGTTTTGCCCAACCTGGTTTGGCAGAAGAAAAAGAAAAAATGTTGCGATCGCTTACCGTTACTGGTCGAGGGATGGAATCAATTGCGACAACTCTGTCTCTAGTAAATCTAGGTGTGGAAGTTCAGGGTAAAACTGCACAGGATGTACAACAAGAGGCTGCCCGGAAATCATCAGCCGTGGTAGGGTTGCTCAAGAGCCGGAATGTAGATAAATTAGAAACCACGGGTATTAGACTTAACCCAGTTTATAGCTACAACAATAATGTACAGCGAATTACAGGATATGCGGCTACGAATACTGTGAGTTTTCGGATTGCTACCGAGAAAGCTGGTACATTATTAGATGAAGCTGTGAAAGCGGGAGCCACGCAGATTAATAGTGTTAGTTTTGTTGCTAGTGATGAAGCGATCGCTCAAGCGCAAAAACAAGCACTCAGAAAAGCGACTCAAGAAGCTCAACAACAAGCTGATGCCGTTTTTGCTTCTTTAGGTTTTAAATCCAAAGAAATAGTCAGTATTCAAGTTAATAATGCTTCTTCGCCAACCCCATCGCCTATTGCCTATCGTAGCGCCAAAGTAACCGCACAAGATGCTTCCACCCCCGTTGTTGGTGGTGAACAAGAAGTAGATGCATCGGTAACGCTGCAAATTAGTTATTAGTTAGTAGTTGGTTGTTAGTTGACCGTTGATGGTTAAGAGTTAACCACCAACCACTATTCACTAACGAATCACTCATCATTGCCCATATCGCTATCTGCATCCCGCTTGGAACCTAACAAATCCAGTTCGTCTACTTGGATAATTGGTGATGAGCGAGTGATGCCTGTATTGCGATCGCTCCATGAGTCGAACTTTAAGGAACCTTTAACGGCGATTTGCTTACCTTTTTTTACGTAGTTACCTGCTACTTCCGCCGTTTTTCCCCATAGCTCTAGGGTAAACCAATCGGGTTCATCGCTATTGCGCGATCGCCGATTTACCGCCAGTGTTAACCGACACTTAACTTTTCCCGACTCAAAATACTTCATATCTGGGTCAGTGCCAACACGACCAACCAGAGTCACAACGTTGATACTCATATCTTTCAGCTTTCAGTACATCAGTACAGGCGTACTTACTATTATAATAGCGAATTGCAAAGCAATTGATTGTATGTTCGATAATTAACAATTATAATTATTTAACAAATGATAAAATTTTCGTGATTTTACTGAAAATTTTATACGGATCTACTGATATAACGGGAGAATATCAAACAATAATCGTCCATTGAAATAGTCAAAATTCTCGAATATTACTGAGAAAATAGTCTAGTAAACTAGACTATGGATAAAAAACGTAATAGAATCCTGCATAAATCGCTCTTATGGTAGTTGTCAAAAGTATTAAATATTAGGGGGCGTAGAGAGGCGTGGGTCTTTTCAGTAAATTTTCCTTATCGCGGGATATGGGTATCGACCTCGGTACCGCCAACACCCTAGTTTATGTATCTGGAAAAGGCATTGTACTCCAAGAGCCTTCAGTAGTTGCCATCGATCAAAACGAAAAGGTAGCACTGGCAGTAGGAGAAGAAGCCAAAAAAATGCTTGGTCGGACACCGGGAAATGTGATTGCGCTGCGCCCCTTGCGGGATGGTGTAATCGCCGACTTCGATACAGCCGAGTTAATGCTAAAAAGCTTTATTCAGCGTGTGAATGAAGGCAGGTCTTTGGTTTTACCACGGATTGTCATAGGTATTCCCAGCGGAGTCACAGGTGTAGAACGACGAGCCGTAATGGATGCAGCCACCCAAGCCGGTGCAAGAGAAGTTTTCTTAATCGATGAGCCAGTAGCAGCGGCAATTGGTGCAGGTTTACCCGTTGCTGAACCAACTGGAAACATGATTATCGATATTGGAGGTGGCACCACAGAAGTTGCAGTGTTGAGTCTTCAAGGTACGGTGATCTCCGAATCAGTTCGCATCGCTGGTGATGAACTGACCGAAGCCATCATGCATTATATGAAAAAAGTTCATAACTTAGTGATTGGGGAACGAACCGCCGAAGACATTAAGATTCGCATTGGTTCAGCCTATCCCACTCATGAAGACGAAGAAGCGATGATGGAAGTCCGAGGTTTACACCTGCTCTCTGGACTACCCCGCACTGTCACTATCAAAGGTCCAGAAATTCGTGAAAGTATGGCGGAACCGCTTTCAGTAATTATTGAAGCTGTGAAGCGAACACTAGAACGGACACCTCCAGAACTGGCGTCAGACATTATTGATCGGGGGATCATGTTAGCCGGTGGTGGCGCTTTGCTAAGAGGTTTGGATACACTAATTAGTCACGAAACAGGGATTGTTACCCACGTAGCGGCTGACCCTTTGAGCTGTGTTGTGCTGGGAACGGGACGTGTATTAGAAAACTTCAAGCAGTTGGAACGTGTCTTCAGCGGACGTTCTCGCAATATGTAACACCGATTAACAATTCTAGATATTTGGGTTCTACATCATAGAATCCAAATACCTTTTACAAAAATATTCTTATAAAAAAGGTATATATGTTTACTTCGCGTCGTTGGTGGGAGCGGAAAGGATTACAAATCGGGCTGCTAAGTTTAGTAGTTGGTAGCGCTTGGATGCTTCGACAAACTCAAGGCGGTCTTCTGCTTGATATGTATCAAGAAATAACCCGTCCATTACAAATGTTGCACACTGGTTCAACTCAAGAAGAACGTGTTAAGGATGCGCGGGTGTTGGAGTTGAAAACGCGCATAGAAGATTTGGAAAGCCAAAATCAAAAGCTAAAAGACTTACTGGGTTACATTGAAAAAGAACCGCTCTCAGCCCGCCCAATTCCGGCACGGGTAGTAGGACGCGGTGCCGACCATTGGTGGCAACAAGTAACCCTCAATCGCGGTAGCCGTGCCGGAATAGAAGAAGGTTACATTGTCAAGGCTGAGGGTGGATTGGTAGGTTTGGTAGAAAAAGTTACTGACAATTCCAGCCGCGTGTTGTTAATTAGCGATCTCAAGAGCCAAGTAGGTGTAACAATTAGCCGCACTGGAGCTAAGGGCGTTTTGCGTGGAGATGCTTCTGCTGATGGTGTGCTGGAATTTTATGAAAAAGTTCCCAATGTCAAACCCGGAGATTTAGTTTCTACATCTAATTACAGTCAGAAGTTTCCTTCTGGCTGGGCAGTAGGACGAGTGAAATCTCTGAATTTGAAGAAACTTCCAGCATCAGTGGCAACTATTGAACTTTTCCCGCCAATTCGGTCTTTAGATTGGGTAACTGTATACCCCAAGCCGGAAAACCAAATGCCGGAAATTCAACAACAAGCAAAACCTGAATCGACAAATCAAAAACCATGATCAAGAGGGGGAAAGGGGAAAGGAAAAAAGGGGAAAGGGAGATGGAGTCATTTAAAATCAGTCGAAATATTTAAAAATAATTCTTCCTTTTCCCTTTCCCCTTTCCCTTTTCCCTTCTTTGGTAATAGTCTAATAAAATTTTCCCAAATATATTAAAAATAATGAAGATTCCTGCATTTGGTCGCAGCAGGCAGCCAAAATCACCAGAGCGAAAATCGCCATCAAAATCCCAATCGAAACCACCATCGAAACCGAAAATTAAGCCTCTTTCTCAATGGCATCCTCGCTTGCGTCAAGTGTTAGATTTGGCGGTGACGGCTGGGTCTGTACTGTTATGTTTAATGATGTTGCCTACCCGTCTTCCAGGGATGGAATTGTTGGGAATTGCACCTAGCTGGCTATTGATTTGGGTAGTATCTTGGAGCGTGAAGCGCACGGTTTTTCAAGGAGCATTAGCAGGTATAGTTTTGGGGCTGCTTCAAGATGCCATGACATCGCCCAACCCAAGTCATGCTATTAGTTTGGGGATAGTGGGAATGATTACTGGCTTTATGCAGAAACAACGTTTTATCCAAGAAGACTTTATTTCTATTGCCTTAATTGTCTTTGCAATGACAGTTTTAGAAGAAACTATTTTTGCGTCGTTATTAATTTGGATGGGCGATCGCAATATGCAAGATATCTGGACACATTACCAGAAAGTCGCCCTTGCCTCTGCTATTCTCAGTAGTCTTTGGGCACCTGTGATTTATTATCCCTTAAATCGGTGGTGGCAGCAGATAAAATTGGCACAGTCATGAGGAAATGGGCATTGGGCATGGGGCATTGTTAATTTTAACTCCCCCCTGCTCCCTACTATTTAATCATTGTATTGCCCAAAGTTATGGATAATTCCCCAGTCGTTGATCAACCAAATGCATCAAACAATAATTACAGTGAAGAAAATGTACTTTTAGTAAAGTCGGCAGTTGGTTTGGATTCACACTTACAGAAAATGGTGGGAAATGACTTTGACTCTCGCATGATGCAGCGGTGTTTGGAACTCGCAAAACGCGCTACCGGACGCACTTCGCCAAATCCTTTAGTGGGAGCGGTAATTGTCAAAGATGGCGAAATTATCGGGGAGGGGTTTCATCCTCGTGCCGGGGAACCTCATGCGGAAGTTTTTGCTCTCAAAGCAGCCGGTGCTGCCGCTCGTAGAGCGACAATTTATGTCAGCTTAGAACCTTGCAATCACTACGGACGCACTCCACCTTGTTCGGAGGCGTTAATCGCCGCTGGAGTGGCAAAAGTGGTAGTAGGTATGGTTGACCCCAATCCACTGGTTGCGGGGGGTGGCATTGCCCGTTTACGCGCCGCTGGAATAGAAGTTGTGGCAGGGGTTGAAGAGGAAGCCTGCCAGAAAATTAATGAAGGTTTTGTTCATCGTATTCTCTACAAACGACCTTTGGGCATTTTGAAATATGCCATGACTTTAGATGGCAAAATTGCTACTAGTGCCGGTCACAGTGCTTGGGTGACAAATCAAGATGCCCGCACTGAAGTACATCAACTGCGGGCTGCTTGTGATGCTGTAATTGTGGGTGGGAATACAGTCCGACAGGATAATCCTTATTTAACCAGCCATCAAGAAGGGGCAAATAATCCCTTGCGGGTGGTGATGAGTCGCAGTCTGAAATTGCCAGAAAATGCCCACTTGTGGCAAACTTCTGAAGCTCCCACTTTGGTGTTAACAGAAGTAGATGCTAACCCGTCCGTTAAAGAATTGTTGCTTCGTCAGGGAGTAGAGGTGCTGGAACTAACGCCACTCACGCCAGATCGGGTAATGGCTTACTTGTATGAGCGGGGTTTTTGCAATGTATTATGGGAGTGTGGGGGGATATTAGCCGCTAGTGCGATCGCTCAAGGTGCTGTACAAAAAATTCTTGCCTTTATCGCTCCAAAAATCATTGGTGGTAACAATGCACCCACACCTGTGGGTGATTTAGGCTTCACCACTATGACTGAGGCTTTGCCCTTAGAACGTGTTACTTGGCGCGTGGTAGGTTCCGATTGCTTGGTAGAAGGTTATTTGCCACGAAAAAGTTGATGGTTGATGGTTGGAGCATTGGAACGTTGATGGTTAAGAGTTATCCACTAACCACTAACTACCATCCACTAACCACTAACCATTAACAACCAACCAATAAAAATTGTCTTAGCCGTAACATTGACGGTCATGGGCGATGTCACGAATTAGGCTTAACCTGGCTTGAATGTAATCACAGAGAAAATCGGTTTCGTTACAATCTAACAATGCTTGCGTTTTGGTTTGTTTGACTAACCATTGCACCAAGCTAGCATCGTCTAGTTGCAAGAGGGTCTTGGAATGGGTTGTTTCAACCACAGTCCAAAGCTGACGCATAATCGTAGGAGTCATCAGACCTCAATCTAATTATTAGCTTAGTTATTTTCAGCGTACACAATTGCGGCAATAAATTGGGCGTGAGTGTACAAGCCGACATAAGTATTATCAAAAACTTCATAATCGGATTTATAACTTGATGAAGATTAAGAATCAGCAACGCGCTGACTTCAACTTAATCGTAACTAGGTAGATTAAGAAAAATTACATATCACTCATTGAGCATGGGGCAATGGATATGGGGCATGGGGCAGAAAAGAAAAGTAAGTTAAATTTATTGACGATCGCCTACTTAATTAGATAATCACTCTTTTCATAAAGTTAAAAACTTAAAAAATAATAAAAATATTTGTTTCAAGGCTTTGATTATGAAAGAACTTAACTTAATGACAATATGGCAAGATGTTACAGCAGATTGCGTTTTAATCCAATACACGTAGAGACGTAGCAGTCGTAAAGACGTAGCACTGCTACGTCTCTACAAGATCTTGGGTTCTATATATGTACTTCCTAAACCTGAAATTTGCTGTAAGTAGCCGGAATGAACTGCATTTTCCCTAGCAGGCATATAAAGCTCTATTCCCAGCGTTCCTATTTGAGACATGGGAAAAAAATCAAGTTGACTATGGCGACTTGAAGCGCGATTGCCTTCTATGTGCGGTTCAATGGTACTCTGTAAACATGAATTACGGAACTGCTCGCAAATTGCTTATTGACCAGGCAATGACAACCGAGGAAAACCCAGATGCTCTGTTAATGCGGATGCAGCAGGGAAAACCACCTATCCCTGGTCACGTTACTTCTATTTTATTGGCGTTGAAAGTAATTTTTGAAGAACTCAAGGATGCTACAATTATAGACAAAGAACTAGCTAACTCGCTGTATCAGTTAAGCATCAAAAGTCAACAGTTGTTTGCAGTAGGGCGTAAAGCTGGAATTGAATGGCCCCCCCTCCTAAAAGAAGACTTGCTGCGAATTGCGATCGCTGTTGAAAGTATATTTTCTGGCGATTGGCAAACTCTACATTAGATATAGGCGTAAAAAAGAATGTAGAGACGTAGCAGTGCTACGTCTTTCCGGAAAACAGACGTAGCAGTGCTACGTCTCTACAATGGTTTCGGGCAACGCATAATTAATTTTTACCAGATGTCTATTAACGATTTCGCAATTCGGCTTCTAGCTTGTCTAAATCGGTTTTGAGTAAAACTGTCATCTGACCGACGAAGGCTTTACCTTCTTTGGGTTGGGCAACTTCTACCCAATATGCATAGCGATCGCCTACTCGCAATTCTCCCTGCAAAGCTTCTCTAATGGGAGTTTTCGCGAAACGGGCACTATTTATCGCACTTTGGTTCGGATACTCATATATCACCTGAGCGCGATTGAAATCTTGATATATATCTAACCCATAAATCACGCGCAACGATTCTTGCAAACGTTCAGATGTAATCCCGTTAATTGCATCATACATCGCAATCCGTTCGGTGCGTATTCTGCTGCGGTCTTTGGTAAAAGCGACTCTACCAGGTGGCAACACCGATGCTTGAAAACTAAATCGCTGTGCTGCCGTATCAGTCTTTTGAATCAAAAAGCGCTCATTTGGGCTGGGACGAAGTGTAGAATTAGCTTTAATCCATGTGCCGACTTCTTCTGTACTTTGTCCTGGTAAAGCATTAACTTTGGAATCAGAAAGGATTCCCAGGCAAATTAAGGGAACTACAGAACACGGTACAATCAGAAAATTCAGTAAAGGTTTTTTTAGCATTTTTTCTTTTGGGGATTACATTACGATTCCCTCCATAGAGGGTGTAATCATAGTTTTCCCTTTTTTGCAGAAATAAATGCTGATACCAGTTTTTGATTATGTTGCGCTTTATTCGCCCTGCGCCGAGCGAACAGGCGCCAGATTCCTGGGGCTTCTCCTGTCGGAGACGCTGCGCTCTCCTAGAGGCACGCGGCTACGCGAACGTGGGCTAATTACCAACCTTTGTGCAGAATTCTCTATTAGGACTTACGCAAAAAGACCAAAAAACGAACCGCTCCAGAGCGCAGAGGAAACAGAGGAATAAGAGTTTGAGAGAATTTTTGCGTAAGTCCTGTCTATGATGCGTTTACACAGGTAAGGCGATCGAATTAGACATATCTGAATCTGACATAATTAATAAAGTCCTTAGATGTTTTCTTGGATTGGGTATTGATAACGACTGCGATACTTACCAAACTGAGTTAAACATTCTAAAAAATCGAATAGAGAAAATAATCAAAATTAACAATCTCAAAGAGGTTTAGCTATGAAAACCGAGCAAGAAAGACAAGAACTAATTAAAGTTATCAACGAATTACTAAACCAAGCTTATGATACTGATTTAGATAATATTCTTTCCTATTTAGAACATATCGACACTCTGGAAGATAAATCAGATATAAAAGCCATAAGAGCAGCTATAAACGAACCAAAAATACCTTGGGAACAAGTGGTTAAAGAATTATTTGCAAGACGAGAAAAACTTAGAGCTATCGCTTACAGTATGGACTTACTGATACTAGGATTCTATTTTTGGTGTCCATACTTCACTATTAGAATTGGCGGTGCAATACCGGATGATAACCCTTACAAATATCCGGGTAAAATTCACAGTTCTACAGGTATCGGGATAGTGCTACCAGGATACAAAATATTTACAAGTTATCAGGGTAGCTATGACGCTTAATAAACACACAATACAGGGTATAGCAGCATTTACCAGTAAAACGTTACCGTCAAGCGAGTTTGAAAAACTGATGATTAACGCTGGATATTTTGAAGTAGGAACCGCACCAGGGCAAGGTGGGAGAATAAAAGTATGGTGGTCACACGACAGTTATCCAAGAGTTGAATCTATTTACAGTCCTGATAAAAATACAGTTTTGACTGCATATCATGTTTAAAGCTAATAATCTAAAATCCTCTATGTACTAAAGATGTACGAAATTTTCTGCTAAATATTTAAGAACTTCATCCAAAGTTTCTGAGTCTGTTAGAACCAATTGTTCTGATGAAATAGTCATTTTTTTAGCCAACGCAGGCACAAATACTACTTCCATCATTTCATTTTTAAGGACATCCCAGAATATGATAAGTATAAATTATATAAATGGTATTATATTGCATTAACCACATTTTTATAGACCGCTTTGCCAACCTTTGTGCAGAATTCTCTATGATGCGTTTACACAATTTGGGATTGAGTGCGTTTGTTTGTCTGTTGGTGGTTTTCTCGACTTCTTGGGTTCCTAATTGGTCGATGGTATTTACAGCGTCGCAGGTGTTGGCGCAAACAGGAAATCAACGGAAAACCGAAGCAGATAGACTTCACGATCAAGGACTTCAGGAATTAGAGACTAGTCAATTTGAAGCAGCTTTACAGTCCTTTCAGCAGGCACTTAAAATCTACCAGGAAATCAAAGATCGTAAAAACGAAATTGCAGCACTGGGAAATATTGGCATAGTTTACAATAACTTGGGAGACAATACAAAAGCGATTGGCTACTACCAGCAGATTTTGGTAATTGCACAGGAAATCAAAGACCGTCGAAGCGAAGGTAAAACACTGGGAAACATCGGTAATGTCTACGATGATCTGGGTGATTATTTGAAAGCTATCGAATATCAACAGCAGTGGTTGGCGATCGCACGAGAAATCAAATATCGTAAAGGCGAGGTTGCTGCACTGGGAAATATCGGTAATGCTTACCTCTCTCTGGGAAACTACCCGAAAGCTATTGATTATAATCAGCAGGGTTTGGCGATCGCACGAGAAATTAAAGACCGTCAAGGTGAGGCTATTTCGCTAGGAAATCTTGGTATTGCTTACTTATCTCTGGGAGACTACCCGAAAGCTATTGATTATCAAGAGCATAAGTTAGTAATTATACGAGACATCAAAGACCGTCTTGGCGAGAGTGTTGCATTAGGAAATCTCGGTGTTGCCTACTTTTACCTGGGAAACTACCTCAAAGCTATTGACTACTGTGAAAAGCAGAGGAAGATCGCACGGGAAATAAAACACCGTTACAGCGAAGGTTCTGCACTCTCGAATCTTGGTCTTGCCTACTTTTCCCTGGGAGACTACCCAAAAGCAATTGATTACCAACAGCAGCACCTGGCGATCGCACGAGAATTAAAAAACCCTGAGAATGAAAGTTCTGCACTCTCAAATCTTGGAATTGCCTACGATAAACTGGGAGAATACCCGAAAGCAATTGATTACCATCAGCAGAGTTTAGCGATCGCACGGAAAGCAAAAATCTTGAATAATGAAGGTTCTGCACTCTCGAATCTTGGTGTTACCTACCTTAACCTAGAAGACTACCCGAAAGCAATTGAGTACCATCAGCAGAGTTTAGAAATAGCCAGGGAGATTAAAAGTCGTTTTGGCGAGGGTGTCTCTTTAAACAATTTAGGACTTGCGTTCTACAAATCAGGTAATCTCTCCGCAGCAGAGAAAAAACTGTATGAAGGAATTAAGGTTTATGAATCTCTACGAGATAAAAAATTAAATGATACCAACAAAGTTTCGATTTTTGAAACGCAACGTCATATTTACCGTACTTTACAAAAAGTCCTCATCGCCGAAAATAAAAGTGATACAGCTCTAGAAATTGCTGAACGCGGTCGTGCTAGGGCGTTTGTTGAGTTAATATCATCTCGCTTGGCTAATGGTAACACTGAGGCGAAATCGCCCAAACCACCAACAATTGCTGAGATTAAACAAATTGCCAAGGTGCAAAACGCCACTTTGGTACAATACTCGATTATCTACGATGAATTCAAAGTAGCAGGTAAACCACAAACCAAAGAATCAGAACTATATATTTGGGTGATCAAACCCACAGGTGAAGTCACATTTCGCAAACTTGACCTCAAACCCCTGTGGCAACAACAAAATACTTCTCTAGAAACTGTAGTTGAGAGTATCCTTCAAACTAGCCCGTCGCAATGGAATAAACCGTTAAAGCAACTACATCAAATCCTAATCCAACCAATTGCTTCAGAATTACCCAAAGATCCTAGCGATCGCGTCATCTTCATTCCCCAACAATCGTTATTCCGGGTTCCGTTCCCAGCTCTGCAAGACGAGAAAGGCAAATACCTCATCGAGCAACATACTATCCTGACAGCTCCCTCGATTCAAGTTTTGCAACTAACTCGTGAGCAACGAAAGTTAGCGTCTGGAAAGGGTTTCTTAATTGTGGGTAATCCGATTATGCCCAAGATTGGTGATCCACCTAAGCAGTTAGATCCTTTACCAGAAGCAGAAAAGGAGGCTATTGAAATTGCTGATCTCTTCAAAACCAAAGCGATTATCGGCAAAGATGCCACCAAGGTTAATATCTTACAGCAGATATCCAAAGCGCGAATTATTCATTTAGCAACCCACGGACAGGTAGATGATAACCAAGCTCTGGGAAGTTGGATTGCTTTGGCTCCCTCAGGAAAAGACAATGGCTTACTAACCGCTGGGGAAATCTTTGATTTTAAATTTAAATTGAAAGCTGAACTGCTTGTTCTCAGCGCTTGTGAAGCTGGACGAGGAAGACTTACAGGGGATGGGGTTATCGGATTGTCTCGTTCGTTGATTTATGCTGGAGTACCCAGTGTAATTGTCTCCCTATGGACAGTTCCCGATGATTCTACCAAGTTGCTGATGACTGAATTTTACAAAAATCTCCAGCGCAATCCTGATAAAGCCCAAGCCTTGCGTCAGGCTATGCTGACAACAAGTAAACAGTATGATAAACCCGTAAACTGGGCTGCGTTTACATTAATTGGTGAAGCTGAGTAATATCATGTCCGACAAATCATATCATGACAGGCTTATCACACATACTGTAAAGACGTTCCGCCGGAACGTCTTTACGACGGTAGGTAGGTTTTTATTACTGTTAATTAAACGGACATGATATCACACATTTTGTAGAGACGTTCCGGTGGAACGTCTCTACGACGGTTGGAATGTTTTTATTAATCTTAATTTTAGACATAGGCGTGGAAATGACCCGAAGACGCGATAAATCGCGTCTCTACAAAAGGTTTTGGGCAACGCATAATTAATTGTCGGAGATGTCTATTTAATTCAACCTACCTACTTACGGAATCATCGCTACTTTAATTACTTTACGCGCTTTCATATCACAAAATACCTGTTCTAAATCCTTCAAAGGACGGTGTTCGCTAATAAGTAACTCAAAAGGAATTCTCCGACTTGCGATGAGTGATAAAGCTTCCCGCACAAACTTCGGAGTGTTGTGAAATACACCTTTTAGTGTAAGCTCACTGTAATGTAGCTGTTCTGTATTTACAGTAATTGTCGTATCTCGCGGACAACCACCGAATAAGTTGACTGTAGCACCAGGACGAGCGCAGGCGATCGCACTTTCCCAAACGCTTGGTACACCAGTCGCTTCAATCACTACATCTGCACCCCATCCATCAGTTAGTTCTTTCACTAAACTGGGAATATCTGCTATTTGACGATAATTAAAAGTCTTTGCTGCACCCAGCTTTGTCCCAATTTCTAACCGAGAGTCATTACCACCCAACAGAAACACCTCAGCAGCCCAATCATACGCTAACTTGGCGACAAACATCAAGCCGATCGCTCCATCTCCCAATACGACTACTTTATCCCCAGCTTTGACGTTAGAACGCGCTACCCCATGCAATACACAAGCTAAAGGTTCTGTCATCGCTGCCAATTCATCTGGCAATTCATCGGGAATCGGCAACAAATTATGCTGAACTATCGCTGCCGGAATTTTCAAGTACTCTGCAAAAGTACCATTATTCCAAGTTAGATTCGGGCAAAGGGAATATTCTTGACGTTGACAAAAAAAGCATTTCATGCAGGGGGCAGAGTTATTAGCCACTACGCGATCGCCTATTTTCCAACCCCTAACATCTGCACCTAATCCGACAATTTGCCCAGCTCCCTCATGACCAAACAAAGTTGGAAGCTTAAGCATTTTAGCATGACCGCCGCGCCGCCAAACTTTCAAATCTGTACCACAAGTTGTGGCACATCCCACTTGGATGACGACTTCACCCTCACCAGGAGTAGGATTGGCAACTGACTCTAACCGTAAATCTTCCTGACCATAAAGCAATGCTGCTAACACAGCCAAAACCCATTAATTAGCTCCACCTGATTTTACCAGGTGAAGGCGACAACTTGATCAAAAGATATTTGTTGGGAATTACAGCAAATTTCAGGTAAATGAAGTACATATAGAACCCAAAACCTTGTAGAGACGTAGCACTGCTACGTCTTTACGTGTATTCGATATTAGCGATAGGCTGCTGTAAGTAGGTAGGCACAAATAAACCTACCTATGTAACGAAATGTAAAACCCTCGAAACCCTTGTGATTGCTTCACTTCGTTACGTTCGCTTCGGACGTAGTTAGGTTTTATCGTACTTATCTACTTACTGTAATTCTGCGTTGCACGAAAAACAATGTAGAAACGCGAGATTTCGCGTTTCTACATTGTTTTTCTACCAGACGTATAAAGGTTAATTAATCTCGAGTTTTAGCAACTTGGGAACTATGAACTTTGAGAACCAGTCTGTGTAATCAAGGAGTTCACTGGTGGAGGGGTAAGCACTCCGGTGGTTCTGGTTTCTGGGTTAGTCAAGGTACAAACTGTTAGCTGTGGAACCTCTTGGCGACAAGATTGACAAAACCAGTATAATTCACCATGACGGACATGACGTAGCAGCGAAGCACCGCAACACGGACAGGTGTTGGCTTTCATACTCATACGAATGTCCTCCATAAAAATCGTTGTTTGTTTTAAGTAGAAAAAAAGCGTTAATTAAAAGCTGATTTTGCCGACACGAACGCGTCCATTTAAATCAATACGGTCTTGAATTATTTTTTCATAAACCGTTTCGTAGCCGTTAACCATTTGGCTAACACTAAAGTTGTTTTCTACGTATTCTCGGCAAGTTTGACGATTTAATTCTAAAGCAGATTTAATCATTGCCGCCATTTCATCATAACTTTGGCAAACCATACCTGTAACGCCTTGGGCGATGACTTCCGGTACTGAACCTAAGTTCAGGGCAATTACTGGTGTGCCAGTAGCCATTGATTCAATCATTACTAAACCAAAAGGTTCGCTCCAGGTAATGGGAAAAAGCGTAATAGTAGCATTGCCCAGAAGTTCAGCTTTTTCGGCGTGGTTGATTTCACCGAGGTATTCAATTTGCTGACCATCGATTTGGGGGGCAATTTCTTGTTCAAAAAACTGAGAATCTACTAAATCGAGTTTTCCAGCCATTTTCAGACGCCAACCTGTTTTTTTCGCAATAGCGATCGCATGTTGTGGTCCCTTTTCTGGTGAAAAGCGTCCTAAAAATGCTAAATATGGTGGTTCTTGAGGTTTGGCGACAAAAGGATAATCTACCGGATTAATTCCGTTGTATACTGTGCTGACGTAGTTAAGATCGATTTGACGTTGGGCGTTACTAATGCTGACGTATGCCTGCTTTTGGTGGTAAGAAAATACGTGACGATTGTCGTTCGTAAATCTACTATGCAAAGTATGGAGTGTGGGTGTGGACACCAAACTTGCTAAAGGTAATGCCGAAATCCCTACATGGGAATGGATTATGTCAAATTCCCCTGAATTTTGGTAAACTTGGCTGAGTTCGAGTGTTTCATACACGCCATAATCTTTGACATTCGGGTCTAAGCGTAATGCACGCGGATAAACTGCTTTTAAATCAGCTAAGGTTTGTGAATCTCCAGAAGCGAACAAAGTTACATCATGACCTCGACGCACTAGTTCATCAGTCAATCGACTCACTACCAATTCAATTCCTCCATAACTCGGAGGTGGAACTTGTTCCCATAAGGGGGCTACTTGAGCGATTTTCATTGCTTTGCTTTGCTTGTTCTGCTGAAACAGTCCTCACATCATGCACTTAAATATTATGGCATTTAGAGCATTTATACTTAAGCGTTTGCAATTTAAATTAACCTTATTTACTCCCCACACCGCAACATCGGTTAACCGTACCTTGAAAATACAATTAACTAATTAAATACTTTTACCACAGAGGTATCAGACAACCTAATTGTCAATATACACCGTAATCTTAAATACTTTCATCTATCTTGGGGATCATATATTACCAAGAAGGGGAAAGGGAAAAGGGACGGAAATAAAATAGCGCAAAGTTGGCTCTTTCTTCGGTTTCCGTCCCGTCAACCTTTGTAAGAACGGATTTATTCACTATAACTCTATATTTCTTACCCTTTCCCCCTTACCCTTTCCCCTTTCCCCCTCTTTTTCATTAGATGTTTTGTAGCTGAAAATACCAATTTTTTGTCTCAAATGAATTTTGTTGACTAAAACTAACTTAATAAATCTTGATAATTTAAAAGAATGAAAATAGCTACTTGGAATGTCAACTCAATTCGTACTCGTTTAGAACAGGTTGTTAATTGGTTGAGTGAAAATCCGGTTGATGTGCTTTGTTTACAAGAAACCAAAGTTGTAGATAGTAACTTTCCGCGATCGCCTTTTGAAGAATTAGGCTATCATTTGTATACATCAGGACAAAAAGCTTACAACGGTGTGGCTTTGATTAGTCGCAAACCGCTGACAGATGTAAGTACTGGTTTTACACCAATTTTGGCAAACATAGAGCCAACTTGGGATGAGTCCAAGCGAGTGATTACAGGTGTAAATAATGGCATTCGCATCGTTAATCTTTACGTTCCCAATGGTTCAGCAGTGGGAAGCGAGAAATATGAATATAAGCTCGAATGGTTAAAATTGCTCTATGAGTATTTGCGATCGCTCTTATTATCTCAAACAACAATCTGCATCTGTGGCGACTTTAATATAGCCTTAGAGCCTGAAGATATTCATCAAGGCGTAATTGCGGAAAATCATATTATGGCATCTCAAGCAGAACGCCAAGCCTTAAGAAACATTCTCGCATTAGGATTTGCCGATGCCTTTCGCAAATTTACCACAGAAGGCGGACATTATAGCTGGTGGGACTATCGCGCTGCTGCTTTTCGCCGTAACTTAGGTTGGCGAATTGACCATCATTATCTCACACCTCCCTTGTATGAGCGTGCAGTAAGCTGCACTATTGATGTAGCACCGAGAAAATTACCTCAACCCAGCGACCATACACCTGTCATTGTTGAATTTTAAATTTTAGGATGTGGTAGAGACGCGATTAATCGCGTCTGTACAATGTGGTAGAGATGCGATTAATCGCGTCTGTACAATGTTAGTGGATGGTGGATAACTGTTGACTGTTAACCACCATCCACTAACACCCAACACCCAACACATAATTTAAATTTATATGTTTTTGGTAACAGGAGCAACAGGAGATATTGGTCGCAAAGTCGTGCGACTACTACGTACACAAGAGATGTCCGTGAGGTCATTTGTGCGTTTGTCATCACGTTACAGCGAGTTAGAACACCGAGGATCTGACATCTTTATCGGTGATTTGCAAGAAGAAAAAGACATCCAGAAAGCTTGTCAGGGCGTACAGTATATTATCAGCGCCCACGGTTCTGGGAGCAATGCCTTATCTCTGGATTACCGAGCGAATATTGAATTAATCGATCAAGCAAAAGCCAATAGAGTAGAGCATTTTGTCTTTATTTCTGTATTAGGTGTTGACCGGGGGTATGAAGATGCTCCGGTTTTCAAAGCAAAACGAGCAGTAGAGCGCTATTTACAAGCCAGTGGTTTAAATTACACTATTTTACGCCCATCTGGATTAGCATCAAATTTGCTGCCATTAGCAGAACGGTTTCGGGAAACGGGACTTTATTTCCTTATTGGCGACCCCAAAAATCGTACTTCAATTGTGAGTACAGATGATTTAGCAAGAATGGTAGTAGATTCTGTGACAGTTTCAGATGCTCGTAACAAAATTTTACCAGTGGGAGGACCAGAGATTTTATGGCGAGGAGATATTCCTCTGATTTTTGGACGTATATTCAACAAAGAGCCAGTATTGATTAACGTACCACTTTTATTAGTTGATGGGTTACGGGGTGCATTAGGTTTATTTAATTCCGAAGGACAAAAAGCTTTGGGAACCTTCCGGACGTTGCTAGCGAATGAATTTTTCTGTACAAGTGAGGAAATTGCCAATTTAGAGGCGATTTATAATTTTAAGCTAGAAAGCTTGGAAAGTTTCATCAAGCGTTATTTAGCAGTTTAACTGGATAGTCAATAGTCAATAGTCAATAGTGGTTAGTAGAACAACTAACCACTAACAACTAACCACCAACAACTAAACAAATATGAAAACTTCCATAGTTGCAAATGCTGCTCAAGCACGTCAGACAAAACAAAGATTTGCTAAACCAGAAGACCAATTATCTTATGAATTAGGTAAAGCGGTACAAGAATTACCACCGCTATACACGAGAATTTTAGCAGGAACAATTAGTGCGGTGATATTTGGAACGATCGCCTGGGCAAATTTTTCGCGAATAGATGAAGTAGCAACAGCACCAGGGGAATTGATTGCTTCCACACAAGTGCGACCGGTAACATCGCTAGGTGGTGGGTCAATTATCGCAGTTAACGTTAAAGAAGGCGATCGCGTTGCTAAAGACCAAGTTTTGCTTCAACGTGACCCAGATGTGCAAAAAACTGATGTTGCTCGCCTCAGCAAATCTGTAAAATTGATTCAAGAAGACATGCGGCGTTTGGATGCAGAACGTATTGGTGGTACAATAGCTGGAACACAAATCCAAGATGAACTTTTAAACTCTCGTTTGCAAGACTTCAAAGCACGTCAAGCTGCTGCTGAAGCTGACGCCAACCGCCAATTAGCATTAATAGACCAATCAAAAGTACGCCTCACCCGTTTGGAAGATAATCTAGATAATGCTAGAAGTAATCTTGCCAATATTAGAAATAATCTGGAAAACGCCAAACAAGTCCGCAACCAAACATTGCCTAACTTGAAGATTGCCCAAGAAAGAGTAGACAGACTTGGATCTTTACTTGCTAGCGGTGGAGTAGCGAAATTACAATACTTGCAAGCACAAGAATCATACAATCAAGCAAATGCACAAATAACTAGAGCAAAAGATGAAATAGTCAATGCCCAAACCAAAATTAACGAAGAGCAAGACAAAGTTTCGTCTTTAGAAAAAGATATCGCTGGGCAGAAGCAAGAAATTCGCTCCATCCAAGCAGCTTATCAAGGCGCCCGCAATCAAACCCAGCGTGTAGCATCAGAGCGTCAAAGTGAAATCTTAACTGGACTCAACAAGCGCAAAGAAGAAATGGCTAACGTTGCAGGTCAATTAGAACAAGCAAGAAAGCAACAAGATAACGAAACCATCAAAGCTCCGGTTGCCGGAACTATCTACCGAATCAAAGTAACTAAAGGACCAGTGCAATCAGGTGAAGAGTTATTATCTATTTTACCAGAAGGCGAGGACTTATTGCTAGAGGTGAAAGTTTTAAATCGCGATATTGGCTTTATTCGGGAGGGAATGAAAGCCAAAGTGAAAATGGCAACTTTTCCGTTTCAGGAATTTGGTACTGTTAATGGTGAGGTTGTGCAAGTAAGTCCGAATGCGATTGTAGATAAAGATTTGGGCTTAGTTTTCCCGACAAGAATTAAGCTGAATAAACACTCTGTAATTGTCCGGGGTCAAGAAGTTGCATTCACACCAGGGATGACTGCTAATGGTGAAATTGTCACTCGGAAAAAGTCGATTTTGACTTTCATCGTCGAGCCGGTGACTCGTAGATTTAGTGAGGCTTTCTCTGTGAGGTAATTTGGGTGTAGAGACGCGATATATCGCGTCTCTACAATAATTTTGGGTTCGCTAATTTTCTTTTCTGAACCGTATTGCCATTAATGCTAAAGATTTGAGCGGTAAACCGCTCACTACGAATTAGGAGGGTAGTTTACAGCAAATTTCAGGTTTAGGAGGTACATGGGTCAAACCTAAAACTCTGTAGAGACGTAGCAGTGCTACGTCTTTACGTGTATTAGACATCTCCAGAAACTAATTATGCGTTGCCCGAAACCCTTGATTAGACGTAGCAGTGCTACGTCTTTACGTGTATTAGACATCTCCAGAAACTAATTATGCGTTGCCCGAAACCCTTGATTAGACGTAGCACTGCTACGTCTTTACGTGTATTTAATAACAACGCAATCTGCTGTATTTTCTAAACTATTTCCGAGTTGATATCAAACAACCAATCGCGATAGTCTTCGATTTGTGTTTTCGATTGATTTAATATGTTTTCAACAACAGCATCGCTGTCAATGTTGCTGACGCCGAGAGGATTCTGATAGTATTGGGATTGTAACTGAAGTTTTGGTATCAAGATTTGGCTCTTTTGCATAGAATTATCTGTGGGACTAAAAGTTGCGGGTTTGTAACTTTGGAAAAGGTTTCTAGAATTACTTTCAATTCCACTGTTAAAACTTTGTAAAAAATCGTCGGCTATTTCTGGGGAAGATTGGAATGAGGTAGTAGATATGTTTGCAAAAAGTCCATCGCTCTGAGTTGTAGAACTTAAGCTGAAGTTAGAATTTGCGCTTTCTTGTGTACTATTTCCAGAAGTATCTGCGAGAATCTGACGCACTTGGGCATCTGTTAAATTAGGGTTAGCACTCAGCATCAACGCTACTACACCAGCAACGTGAGGACTTGCCATTGATGTGCCACTATAATTCGCATATTTATTACCCGGAAGTGTCGAGTAAACATCGACTCCTGGAGCTGTGACGTAGGTGAGTGGGTTAAATCCGGCTAGGTTAGAGAAGCTAGCCAAATTATTATTCTTATCGACAGCACCAACAGCAATTCCGGTTTCGTCTGCGTAGCGTGCCGGGTATCCTGGTTGTAAACCACTGTCGTTACCCGCTGCCATGACAACGATCGCTCCTTTGCTGCTAGCATATTTTAAGGCTGATTCTAAAGCGCTGTTAGGATAATCGCCACCTAAACTGAGGTTAATGACATTGGCTCCATTATCAGTAGCATAACGAATACCCTGTGCGATCGCATCATAAGAACCACTACCAGAGTCATTCAAAACTTTGACTGGCATAATATAAGCATCATAAGCAATACCAGTCACACCAAAGTCGTTTTTCTCTCCCGCAATAGTACCAGAAACATGAGTGCCATGACCAGCTACATCCAAAGTGTTGTTGTCGTTGCCGTCAAAATTCCAACCGTTGAAATCATCAACATAGCCATTAGCATCATCATCTATGCCATTACCAGCAATTTCTTTGGTATTAGTCCAGATATTATCTTTTAAGTCGTCATGGTTGCGGTCAACTCCAGTATCCACCACTGCAACCACAACACCTTTACCAGTGTATCCCTTTGCCCATGCTTCTGGCGCTTTTACAAGGTCAGCACCCCAATTATTTCCACCAAGGTTAGGAACATCAGCAAAAGTCTTGTTACCAGCAGCTTTACTCACTGCATCTGCGGCATTAATTAAACCATAACCATCAATATAATTATAGTTTTCACTATTCGCAGTAGTAGAGGAATCGAGCATCTGCACGTCATTTGTCGCTGCATTGAAGCTGCTGTGACTGCCAAAATGAAGGTTGTAATCATCCTTTTGATTAAAGGAATCTACTGAGGATAGAGGAGTGAAATTGAGCTTTTTGTCATAATAATTAGAATCAATTTCCATAAGTCTTCTTTCCTGATATGAATCAATATTTTTGACAGCACAAACTGTTAAAATCTTCGTCGAAAGATTTTAAAAAAGAAATTACTTCCCTTTGCCAATAATTACTATGGATTTAAATGTGAAAATGCCAATTTGCTTACAAACAAGAAAATGTCAGTAATAATTGTCAGTGAAAAAATATTTTAATAAAGTCTTTATTTTTATATTTAGAAACTAATAAATAGACATAAAAAATACGCCTAAATAATAAAAACCTACCTACCGTCGCAATACGGTTCGGTTAAGATGCACAGTCATTAAAGATCCCCCATTATCCACGCCAGTTCCTTCAAGTCGGGAAACCCGCCCAACGGACTGGCTCCCCTTAAAAAGGGGGAAATAGAGCCAATAAAAGTCCCCCTTTTTAAGGGGGGTTGGGGGGATCAAGTCTTATCCGAACCGTATTGCCTACCGTCGTAGAGACGTTCCGGCGGAACGTCAATACAATTGTAAGTAATTTTCCGGACATCATATCATTACTTGACGACTAAAGTCGTGACGACAAAATAAAGTCCGTCTACGCGGACTTAATGTCTAAAAGCCTGCGTGTGCCTGCTTTGTTCCTATAGTCCCAGGCTTCCAATCTGAGGGCTAAGTTGATATAGTTTTTGTAGAATCCCAATAACTAAAGTTGCTTGTTATTTCATTCCAAGCCAATTCTATGATGCCCGGTTTTGAGGAGTTATTATCAATTCCCCAAGGGTTGAAAAGAGTAAGCTTTTGAGTAGAGGAATTGTAACCTACCACTGCATAACCATGACCAGCGACGATATTTGATGCAACTCCAGTTTCTAAAGTCGCTAACCCAATTAATTGACCAGAATTAAATGCATTGACTATTGAGTTCAACTCAAGAACATTAAAACTAGAAACCTTACGTCCAGTGATTTGGGAAAAAGCATCACTCATATATCCACCATGACCAATACCGTTGTAAGAATTGGTATTATCTTGATAAATCGATCCAGATTCATTGAGTTGAGCATAAGCTTTTTCGGCAAGAGTTACCCATAATTCATTTGTAGAATTATTATAGTAATTGCCCTTGTTTGCATAAGCTAAATATCCGGTATCAGTGGTTGGTAAATATCTGTCTACAGTTACATAGTCAGCCACCCCATTTTGCCAAAAACGCACGGTGAAAGTATTATCACCGTTATCAATAAACATATTTTCAATTGTGCTAGGTGAGCGGAAAGCTGTTTGAGATAAACCTGCTAAGAAGAAGCAGTCATTAATCACACCTTGTTTGATGTCTTGATAACTGATGCCATTTTGGAACAGAGAACCACTAGCATATTGATAAGTATAGGGTGTTGTTGGGCGATCGCTACCATAAAACCACTTACTAATTAAGTTCTCTAACTGCACGTCACTACTACCAACATCCAAGTTACCGAGTGTATTACTTTGATACTTTTGATTAGCAACATCACCGTTAACAACTTTGTTAGCCAAAACGCGGACATATTCGGGAATTTTTAAGTATGAGGCATTGCTAACTAAAGTACGAAGGTCTTTAACTTCTATAGCATCAACTACACTGTTATCTTTAGTTTCACGCAAGATGCTAATAATATCATTGCGGTCTAACACGTTATCTGCAAAACGCAACCTTGTCGCTGCACGTATACCGTCAGATTGAATATTCTGGTCAAACCAATCCCCTACTTCCTTAGTAACTACAGGAGTTGGTTGCAAAATGCTAAAGCTTGTTTGGTAAGTGTTACTAGTAGCACCGGATTTATCGTATCCTCGTGCCCACAACTGATATTTACCATTAGTTAAATTACTTAAACTGTAGTTAAAGCTAGCATTGCGGTTATCGCTACCCTGAGCGCTGAATTTATCCACATTGCTGATGATGTCCCAGTTTCCACCATCTTTTTGCAATCGAAACTCTACTTGTGCTAAGTCACTGACACCATTGCTATCAAATATTTGAGTGTTAGTAAGTTTGACATTTTCACCTACTTGATAACTACTTTTATCGGTGCCAAATTGTAATAATTGCGGTGCTTCGTTGCCATAAATGCTAAAGCTTGTTTGGTAAGTGTTGCTAGTAGCACCGGATTTATCGTAGGCTTTTGCCCATAACTGATATTTACCAGCAGTTAGATTACTTAAACTGTAATTAAAGCTAGCACGGTTATCTTTGCTGTCAGCGCTGAACTTGTTTACATTGCTGATGATATCCCAGTTTCCACCATCTTTTTGCAATCGAAAATCTACTTGTGCTAAGTCACTGACACCATTGCTATCAAATATTTGAGTGTTAGTAAGTTGGACATTTTCACCTACTTGATAACTACTTTTATCGGTGCCAAATTGTAATAATTGCGGTGCTTCGTTGCCAGAAACGCTCAATTTGTAGCTCGTATTCGCACCATTTACTTGGTAGACTCGGATGTAGTAACTACCTGTTTCTAAAGTTCTGCTGATAGATTCACCCTTGCGACTAGCACTATAAGAACCTGTAACTACGGCTCCATTTTTGTTTAACAGCTGCACATCTGCATTGGCTGATAGATCATTAAGGGCAAGATTAAAGCTACTACGACCACTTAGATTAAAAGTGTAATAATCGTTTAGATCGCTTGTACCAACCCAATCAGAAATATTACTGTTGATTGAAGTAATTTTTAACTTATTTGCTGTACTTAAACTATTGCCGGCGGAATCAACTGGCATAAATATTTCTGCGTCCTATGCTATGAAGATAAATTGACAAGACGCACCCTGAAAACTGTGTCTTGTAAAGCTTTTATAGCTACGTTTCAAAATTAAGTTGATATGCTTAGTTCTATACTGCTGCTTTATTTACCCAAAGAGCTATGATAAATTTACGTATTTTTAAATACGATAAATAAATATATTTAGGAGAATATATTGAAATATTAGGGAAAATTTTTTATTATATTCTATGTAATTACTTTAGACATCATGTCTTATATGTCATATATAATGTAAAGACGTTCCACCGGAAAGTCTCTCAATACGGTTCGGTTCAGGTTGCAAACCATCTAAACTGATAATTGTCATCAGGGTGCGAAGGGCAAAAATGCAAGTAACATGGTCATCAATTCATCGCGCAATTCTTGATCGGTCATGGGATTTCCTTCTTCATCCTGCGCTGACATCAGTAAGGAGAGAATATCGACGCGATTTGGATCGGGTTGCTCTCGACGTTCCGCAATTTCGGTGTAAATCTTGCAATTTTCATCAGGACTTACGCATGGACTACGTATTTCCGTCATTGCGACGTAAGGAAGCAATCTCAAAGCCTTATTTTCTCGTAAGGAGTGCGTAAGTCCTAATTCATTGTAAACAACTCAAAACAAGATTAGTGTTGATTTTTGTCCATATGTCTGAATATTGCAGCAATGTTGCGGGCATCATCTATGCCGCGATGGTGTGTACCCTTTAATTCTAGCCCAAGCTGTTGTAAAGCCTGCGCCATGCCAAATCCTTTAGATACACCAAGATATTCTGAAAATTCCTTTTTAATATTTCTGTGTTCTGAGCCAAAAGGATAAGCAATATTGTGATATTTGCAATCTTGAATAAATTGTTTTTTATCATATTCTCCCCAAGAACAAAATATATAATTCGTAAATGATTCCAGCCATTTTTCTAGACTAGACATTGCTTCGGGAAATATTGGTGCTAATTCAACATCTGATTGAGAAATGCTAGTTAATTCTCTACAAAAAGCTGTTAATTGCGGATTTATTACAGGTTGAATGAATTGCTGAAATTCTGAATCAATTTCCCATGTTGCTCTATTGAGCATGACCGCACCAATTTCGATTATTTCCATTTTATGGCGGGGAATACTATTATCGTCAGAGCAAGTTGCTTCTAAATCTATTATTAAAAAATAGGAGGAAATATCAGTTTTCATATCATGATTTTTATCAGGAAGTATTACACAACTTAAGTTGATTTAAAAGGTTTGACCCAGCCTAATTTGATGGCGGTATTGAGAGCGATCGCAGCGATCGCAAACCAAACAATACTTTCCGCAGCCACTATGACAAAAGGTAAAATTGTACTATAACAACAAAGTCCCACATCCACCAAAGTTAAGCCTCGCACCAACCCAAAAGCTAGCACTCCCCCAGCTTTGAGTTGTGGGTTTTCATCGGAACGAATGATATAGCGGTAGGTAACACCAAATAGCAACCCACAAAAGCAGGATATACCACCGCTGATCCACCAATGCCAATCCTGGATATTTAGCTGGAAAATGCTGAGTGCTGTAAAATACTTCGCAAGCAGCAGATTGTTAAGAAAACTGGTAATCAGGAACGTTAAGCAAAGAGATAATCCCCCGAAAATCCCAGCTTTGACAGATTCTAGACGTTCAGCCATATCGTTCGTATCTTTCATGAACACAAAAGAAGAAATAAATGACTAATGACCATTTCCAGTATCATAAATATTAGAGGCGTTTTCTAAATTAGTAGAAGAATTAGGACTATGGCGATTTTGACACTGGGTTGGGTTTCACTATTGGTTGTGTTCACTTGGTCAATTGCAATGGTAGTATGGGGTCGCAACGGACTGTAAGAAAATCGTGGAAAGTCCATTTTTGAGCATTTTAACTTTGTCTGGGTTGGTGCTATTATTGGCACTAACTGGCGGTGTTGGTTATTTGACGGTTTCCGAATGGCGCGATCGCCGTTTGCGAGAAGAAGAAAAACGCGAAACACGACGCACTCCCAAGCGACGTTAATTTATTGGCGTTACATATATGTTTTGAGGGACACGATAATTTCGTGTCCCTTAGCTTTTGTGGTGGCATAATTTTAATGCATTAAGCAAAAACCACCTACTTACAGCAGATTGCGTTGTTATGAAATACATGTAGAGACGTAGCATTGCTACGTCTCTATAGGGTTTTGGGTTTTACAGCAGATTGCGTTGTTATGAAATACATGTAGAGACGTAGCATTGCTACGTCTCTATAGGGTTTTGGGTTTTACGTATGTACCTCATTTACCTGAAATTTGCTGTAAATAAAATTCACTTTCATCACGTCCAATTAAGCGATGCTACCGCGCTTTCTGGCTTCTTTGTAGGAAGTAGCCACATTTTTCAAGCCGGCTTTAATCATTTGTTGTTCTAATAAAGCAAAGAAACGCGCTTTATCACCACCTTTGACAACAGCTTGATTATGTGCTTCAGCGATCGCTACTGGATACCCATATCCTTTCTGCACTTGTGCCAACATCAATCCCAATGCTTGGTCTAACATGATTGTATTTTCCGCTACCCATGCCGGAATTTCTATCCGAGCAATTTCGGCACCAACATGGACGTAGCAAAAGTAAATTTTTTGGTCTTCATACTGTTCTAAAATGTGGGCATTACTCCGCCATAAATTACTGCGTTGTCCTGGTTGAAGTTGAGTTGACCAAAGTGTAGTATCTCGTAAAGGTTCAAATATTTTACACGGTACTTTTTCTAATTGATTGGGGCAAAAACTTTTACAATCAGGTACTGGATGAGAACAAGCTGTTAAACGTAAAAAGTTCATCGCTTCAATGTTGCGAGAAGCGCTGAGATAACCCATAATCGGAATTTCAGCAGAGCGCATTTGTTTCCATGCTTCGAGGATGGGAGGTAAAATGCGATCGCGTGCTTCAATTGGCAACTGTTCCAAAAACCAATAAATTAACGAACCATCCACCATCGCTAATGTTGGTGCTTTCGTCTTTTCTGCACAAGCAAGCTCTGCTAACACAGTTGTTTCACTGGCAGTGCGTCGATAACCCATCCATTCTTCGGTGCGAATTCCCCACTGCCGCGACATATATAAATCTTCTGGGCGGTAAAATACTTCTGGTAAACTATCTAAAATCGGGTGAAGATTTTGTCCGTAGTGCAGAACGACTCTACCGATGTTGAGAAGATAGCAGTAAGCAATTTCGTGGTGATTCGGGGCTATTTGGGAACCGTCGGTTGCAATAACAGTATGTATCTTCGGTGGAGTTGGGATATTGATACAGCTGTCTAATGGCTCAACTGGTGTAGCATTAGAAAATATAATGCGATCGCGCCATTTATCCTGTCGCTGTACTAAATCATCTTGGCAATCATAAGCATTTTTCAAATGTTGTTGCGCTAATTCTAAACGCTGACGACTTGCAGCAACTTCTAAAGTCAGATGCTGACTTAAACCTTGCATTTGTCGCGCTAGTTGTGTAAGGTCAAGCATAAAATTTTGTTAATTGTTAGTTGGTTGATAGTTGGAGCGTTATTAATATTTACCACTATCCATTATCTATTATCCACTATCAACTATCCCAATACGTTTGGTGTTAAGGATAATTGTAGGTTGGGTTAAACGAAGTGAAACCCAACAAACCCCCCGAAAATGTTGGGTTTCGTTCCTCAACCCAACCTACGCAGTTTAAAGTTTTTGACGCTAACACCAAGCGGATTGTCAACTATCCACTACCCAGTGATCAAAATCTTGACCAAATTGAGAAAGCGATATTAGCTGAATTATTGAATCATTTTCAGCCGCGTTTCTTTCTGGTTGAGTATTATAACCCCAGTCTGCCAGAAAGAGTTTCACATTTTCCAAATCCCTTTGCTGTTTAACTAACTCTAACGTTTTGATTCTGTCTTCTACAAACCATAAACTGACTGCTTTATCCTGTGCAGCCTGAATTAATTTTCTCAAAATTTCGTATTTAGGACGCTTGACTTCTTTCCCAAAAATTGCTTCTTTGGTTAAATTAACTCCTTGTTGTTGCAACAATTGTTGTACAAAACGCCCTTCTTTGGTAGTGACAATATACAGCTTGACTTGACAACTAAGAGTTGCTTTAATTTTTTCTACCACACCCGGATAAAATCGATGCAGACTCAGCCAACCATCTAAATCTGTAGCAATCCATTCATCCCGGAGATTATCTAATTTAGTGGCAATTTCTTTTGCCTGTAGTTTGTCTTCTAACAAAATTTGTTGAGCGATGCTAGCCCATTCTTGAAGAATCTTTTCATCATCAATTCCCGCTACCAAAGCTTTAATTAAGACGGGCATTTCCCAACCCGTTTCAATTACAGGTCTAAGCTGATAGAATCTAGAAGCTAAATCATTTGATGGCGTTTGGTTAGCTGACAACCATACTTGACAATAGGCACGCCATGCTACTTGAAAATATTCAATTAGTCCGTCGCAAATTACACCATCAAAGTCTAAAGCGAGAATTGTAGGACTATTTGCCATCATTGTTTTGGGAATTAAAACTGCTATTGTCAGATTAGCTGAATCTCCAGAGGAATAAAAGGAAAATTTACTGAAAAGGCTGCCGGTCGTCCAGTGGGATTAGTGCGCTAGCGCTGTTTTGCTTTCAAAGCTGCAAAGCTACTATTTAAGGAATTAGTTAAAAGGATTTATCTAGAGTGAAATTAATATCCGAACCATCGATTCCAGTGAAAATCCAAAAGATGAAGGAACGAGTGCGATGGAATCATTCCAGTATTGTCTCACGCTTGATTGACCAAACTAGCATGGTTTTGGACGACGGTAGAGACGATAGCCCAGAATTTTCTTTTATGGTTATCGGTGATACTGGCACAAAGTCCCATTATGGCGAACATCCCCAACGCAAAATTGCCGAATTAATGCTGAGGGGGCGTGACTCTTGCCGTTTTGTGTTGCATACGGGGGATGTAATTTATACGGTGGGTTCTCATGAGTATTATTCCTCAAACTTTATTGAGCCTTACCGCGAATTTTTGGAGGGTGGCGAGAATCCTAAAAGCATTCGTTACGATCGCATGGTCTTCAATTTACCAATATTACCTGTGCTTGGCAATCACGACTACTACGATGTACCGTTGATGTATCGCTTGCTGACAGGAACAACGCAACCCCTACGTCGTATGTTCGGCTATAAAGATATTGAAATTGGCTGGCATGGTTCGTATCAAGGCAATGCTTATGCAAAAGCATTTCTTGATTATTTGAATGCGATCCCCTCTCTATCGGAGTTAGAGCGTCACCTCGACACCCATTATACTGCTAAAACTGACACCGGGCGCTGTTTGCGTTATCAACCCGGACATTTTACCCGGTTGCCCAATCGTTATTATACGTTTCGTTACGGCGGTATTGACTTTTTCGCCCTCGACTCGAATACTTTTAATGAACCATTACCGCTGGCGGCAACCAAAGAAGGGGAAATTAATCGGCGCGAATTAGAAAAACGTCGGCGGGAAATAGACCAAGAAGAATCAGAGATTTTGAGAATATGCGTAGACGCGGAGCGGCTTGTCGATAGACATCGCCTGAATCCAGATATCCCCAAACAAGCAGAACAACTTGATGAACTCAGTGCCAAATTAGAGGAAATCAACCAAATCAAACTTGACATTGAGAAACAACTCACATCTGACAAATCGTCTGCTATCGACTTTGAACAACTGGAATGGTTGAAACAAAGATTAATTGAATCTTGGCATAATTCAGACGTGCGCGGACGTATAATTTATTTTCACCATCCGCCCTACGTCACTGAAAACAGTAAATGGCATCAAGCAGAAACATTAGCGGTGCGTCGTCACTTGCGTGCTTGTTTTGATGCGGTTGCCCTTCAAGTTGGTTCCCTAACTCAAGGACGTTCCATAGTCGATTTAATCTTAAACGGTCACGCGCACTGCTTTGAATATCTCCGCACCGCTGATACTGGATACGCAGACTCGCACATCAACTGTATCATCAGTGGTGGTAGCGGTCATTTTCCCCGTCGCCAACGCCAAGAGGGAACAGAATTGATGGAAACTTTTGAGGAAATTGACGGCAGTCCAACGCGTAAGATTGCAGATTCATTGCTTTTTGTTGGTCGCGAGGGCTACAAACCGCACAGGCGATTGCCTTACTCATTCGTGCGAATTGATGTACAGTCCGGTTCCCCACCCAAGTTTATCATCAGACCGTTTGTCGCAGAGCGAGTTGGAGAAAATTGGTGCGATCGCGCAATGGATGCGTTTGTAATTTAAATTTTCCGCAAGATAGCGGGGCAAAATAACCCCGCTTGCAGTTATATAACTCACATTCCGCCTTTGCTGTGGTGGCAGACTTTCCGTGGTGCGGATAGCTCCAGGGGTTGATGATGAATTTTTCTCTCGTTGACGAATTTACCTGCAACCAAATCAAATAAGGCTGTACCCTAAAAGATAAATTGATGCTAAAATCAATTTCTTCTTATAAAAGCCCCAGTACCACTGGGGCAAGTTGAACGTTTCCATTTGTCAATATACTCACTGTTAGACGGTTAAGGGTAGGGGTTTCCCTGACCTTGACATGAAAACATGACAAACGTTAGGATAAAACATGACAAAAATATGTTAACACTCCTTATCGCCCGCTACTTAGGGGGGCGTTGCTGAATTCAGGTATGAATCCGGATGTAGAGACGTAGCACTGCTACGTCTCATCAAGGGTTTTGACCAGAGCGCAGAATCATTTTCATACATCTAATCAGCAACGCCGCGTTTTTTAACGCAGAGGAGCGCGGAGGTAAGCGCAGAGTGACGCAGAGTTTTTCTGATAAATTTTCGTCATGAATTTATGCAATATTGTACTAAGATACTTTCGGTTGCTGCCATAGGATGAGTTTCAATTTTTCGCAGTTGCAAACCCCATTACTAACTTCTCCTTCGTGGTCAGCTAGCCAATCATAAATTTGTGCAGCTTTGGCTAGTGCCAATTTTTCTGAACGATAAAGCCGAGGGGTAGGACAGTAGGCTTGCCCATTGATGTGTATAGCTGCAATCTGCCAATAGTCGCTGTCTTCACCCTCTGGTACAACGTCTAAAAATCCGCTATTGTAAGACTCGATTATTCCCATGTTCATCTACAATTATCAAACCTTTTGGGCGTTGGTTACAACAAAGCCGATGCCAGCCCTCTCTGAGCAAGTCAAAGCTGGAATCACGAGGGAATACAGTAGCAACCCTTGCTAATAATTTTGTGTTCATGACCAATGGAAATCTGAATTATTGGTCACTTTTTGGCTTGATTGGGTTATTGGCAGGAATAATGGCGAGAGGAACAGCCACTTTGGGTTGGCTAAATTACTCCTCGGTCAGTAATGTAGTTTCGATATTCAAGCGAACATAATCGATTAGTCTTGAGAATGGGGGTTTTAGCGTTTATTTTCAGCACTAAAGTGTAGACTACAAAATAAAACAAATCAGATGATGAAACTTAAATTAAAAGATAACTTTGTACTTTTAACGGTAAGCATCCTACTAATACTGTGCTTTTGGCTGCTTAATCCTATGCTGTCACCAATTGCACTTACCCCAGGAGGAACATATCAACAAAAGGCTGTCCATAGCCCAGATGGTATCGGCAAATTCTACCAAGGACGAGAAATAGCCAAAGTTATGGGACACACCGGCGCCTCATGGCTAGAAAGACCAAGCCGCGAGGATGAAGAACAGCCTAGTAAGATTGTAAATGCCATCGACCTCAAACCTAACGATGTCGTTGCAGACATTGGCGCAGGTACGGGTTATTTAAGCTTTCGCATGGCACCTTTAATTCCCAAAGGAAAGGTGTTTGCTGTGGATATTCAGCCGGAAATGTTAGATATTATTAAATCTTTGAAAAAAGATAAAAATATCAGCAACGTTGAACCGATTTTAGCAACGGTGAATAACCCCAACCTACCGCTTGAAAGTGTAGATTTGGCGATTATGGTCGATGCTTACCACGAATTTGAATATCCCCTAGAAGTCATGCAAGGAATTGTCAGCGCCCTCAAACCTGGTGGTAGAGTTGTTTTGGTTGAATATCGGGGCGAAAATCCCTTTGTTATGATTAAAGCTTTGCACAAAATGAGTCAGAAACAAGTAAAAAAAGAAATGCAAGCTGTTGGTTTGCTTCACCGCGAAACCAAAAACTTGCTACCACAGCAGCATCTAATGGTGTTTGAAAAGCCCCAGACATGAATCTGTGCCTTTAGAATAACTGCTTTGTGTTTCTTGAAAGTTCAGCAATAATAGCAGTCAAGAAGCAACTTTATCTTGAATACTATTCAGACAAAAACTCAGATGAGAACGAATAGCCCGCTCATAAACCAAAGTTTGCTCTGTGCGTACCCCTACAGGCTGATATATTAAGTTAACGTCGGGAAATTCCAGCCAAGACAGCAAAAAAATGTCTTTGGCTGGAGTAGTAATTTGATAATTATTCTCTTGTCTTTTCTTAATCAGCCGACAATTATTTAGCTTTAACTTTTGTCTAAATAATTCTTCAAATTCGGGAACTAAATTTGCATAAGTTGTCATAGTCTATACACACTCAAACGTTTTAGTGAGAGAATTCGCATCTGGTGATAATAACAATTATGACACCTTATCTACTGAAAATCTAAAATTATTTTTAATGTATAAAGTAGCCTCAGTATTTATTAGCCAAATTAATTAACTTTATTCGACAAATTTGTAACAGTAAATACTATTTTGTCAAAATTAGTCTATAGTGGTTAGTAGATTACACAAAACTAGGTTAAAAAATTGGCTGACATAATTGATACCGCTGTAAAAGCAGGTTCTTTTGGTACCCTAGTTGCTGCAATCAAAGCTGCTAATTTGGTAGATACTCTTAAAGGCGCTGGTCCCTTCACCGTCTTTGCACCTACTGATGCAGCATTCGCAAAGCTTCCAGCAGGGACAGTAGACGCACTACTTAAGGATGTTCCCAAGCTCACGAAAATCCTGACTTATCATGTCGTTTCCGGCAAAGTCATGGCATCTGACGTGGTTAAGCTCAAATCAGCCACCACAGTTGAAGGAAGTGATGTGAAAATTGACGCTTCTCATGGCGTAAAAATAAATGATGCTACCGTTGCAACACCAGATGTTGCTGCTGATAACGGTGTCATTCACATCATTGATACTGTGTTAATTCCTGCGTAATTAAACGCTTAGATAGGTAATGCTATCTGTGGGGCAGCGACTATAAATAATCGCTGCCCCATTATTGTATAGATGTATTTTATATCATGTCCTAATAATCACACATACTGTAGATATTAATTCCTTAAACAAACGGTCGTGGTCAATCATACTCTCAATCAAGTCGTCAGGGGAAACGCATCAAAGCCAGAATTTGAAATTAAACCGCAGATAAATCTGTGATTCAAAAGATGCTAATTCGGGTTTTGGCAATAATTCTATTTTGATGTAGAAAGAGGAATGAGGCTCGCGCTTTTTGCTGCACTATCCCAAACTATCCAATTACAAGAATCATCCACATCAGCCGCATTAGTTGTCACTTTAAAATAAAGCTTTGGGCTGCCTTTGGGTTCAATAGCAAAGTCGGCATTTTGAGCATATACTACTTTGAATCCTCTGTCTTGCAGGCAATACTTTGCCCAATTTTTCAATGATTCCTTATATGGATCGTGTGGAATTGGTGGACTTGTGATTAATGCTTCTTCGATGACTTCAAATATTTGCATAGTTGTTGGTTGGGCAATGGGCATTGGGCAATGGGCAATGGGCAATGCCCCATTACCCATTTACATCATCCGGATCGCAACGAATTTCAATCATAAAGCCATCGGGGTCGTAAAAATACACGCCTCTACCTGTGGGACGAGTGACTGGACCGTGTGCGATCGCTATTTTATTTTCTCTTATTACTGCCACTGCTCGCTCAAATAATTGCGGCTCGATGTCAAACGCCAAATGATATGCTCTAGTAAAAGTCTGCTCTGGATTTGGATCGGGTGGTGATAATTCCGGTTCCCAAAATAAATCGAGGATTGTCCCATCTGGAGTGACGAAATTGGCAACTTTACCTTGTGCTACCAACTCAACTAAGGTTTTCGGAACTTCTTCACCTGTAAGTTCGTGCAAACCCAAAATTGTACTGTAAAAGTGGCGCGAAGCTTGCATATCATGCACATTTAAGGCAATATGATGCACGCGGCGCAGATTTCCGGTGACAAGGGTAGAATTGGAAGTGGTGCTAGAAAGCATAGTATGACTCAATTACTTACCTAAGATAGAAGCAAAGTTCGTTTCTAAAGTTTATTATTCATCATAAAAAGCTATGATGCAATTTGATTATTCTTTAGACTTTAAGAATATCGACTTTCGCCAACATCCCGAACTATATCGCGTTGGCAAAGGTGAACAGGGTGTACTTTTGGTAGAACCCTATAAATCAGAAATTCTTCCCCATTGGCGATTTAAGACTCCGGATATTGCGAGAGAGTCGAGTGAAAAAATCTACGAGATGTTTCTTGCTTATCTTGAGGCTGATGATTTTGTTGGTGCGGATATGGCACGGAAATTTATCCAAATGGGCTATACGCGATCGCGTCGCTATGCTAATCACAAAACTGGCAGAAAATACAAAACCAACCCGCAAAAAGAAGCTTCACTAGAAGCACAACTGCAAGCGAGAAAAGATATTTTACCTTATGAAGTAGACCCAGTGAAAGCCGAGTCAGCAGCGATATTTAAAGAAAAATGGATACAAGCGAAGACAAACGATAAATATCTTTTGTTGTTAAAAAAACATCAAGAAAAAGTTTGAGCAAAAGTCGATAGATGCAATTTAGTAGAGACGTTCCGGCGGAACGTCTCTCCGGTGGAACGTCTCTCCTCTCCGGCGGAACGTCTCTCCGGTGGAACGTCTCTCCGGCGGAACGTCTCTCCGGTGGAACGTCTCTCCGGTGGAACGTCTCTCCGGCGGAACGTCTCTCCGGTGGAACGTCTCTCCGGTGGAACGTCTCTACAAAGACGTTCCACCGGAACGTCTCTACAAGGGTAACGTCTGTACAAGATGTGTGATATCATATCCAATAAATCGCCATAATCATGTTTTACAGTTTTCGATTACTGTTGATTTGCCGGATATAAAAATTTAAATAAAAATAATTTTTTCTAGCTGCGAGAGTTTCTTCTATCTTGGCTGTTCTGCCCTCTATTGATTTGGTACTCATTTTTTTCTAAAAGTCTCTGAGTACTGATAAGAACAACAATTAGCAATAAAAGCTGAAACTGCCAAGGAGCTAAAACCAAACTTATAATTAAGCTGATAACTGCAAGTATGCCTGCAAAGTAGGTGATTTCGTCAACACCTTTTTTAAAGATGTAACCACTTATCAAACATGTAAAGAGTGGTATCAAAAAAAACAAAGTCATTTTAACAAACCTCTGCACTAGAAATACGTTACTCTGAGGATATAAAGATTTCTGGTAAGTGTACTTACTTTACATCCAAACATGTTTTCAGTACAATACCTAATCTATAACTACAACCTCTCAAATATCAATTCCGGAATTATGATTAATTTAGCTTAACACTCTAGGCTTGTACTGAAAGTGCCATTTGGCATATTACTTGAAAAATATATTTTCGTTCCTTGACAATTAATGCTGAACATTCCTCAATTCTTGGCAACTGAACTAGACCTTAAACTTGATCAGGTGCAAAACGCACTCTCACTATTTGCAGAGGGTGCGACAATTCCCTTTATTGCACGTTACCGCAAAGAGCGCACCGACGAGATGAATGAAGTGCAATTGCGTGATGTTGCGGATAGGTATACTTACTTACAGGAACTGGAAGAAAGGAAAGCGGCGATCACCAAAGCGATCGCCGAACAAGGTAAACTGACTGATGAACTCAAAGCGAAAATTGAATTCTGTTTACAAAAAACTGAGCTTGAGGATTTATACTTACCCTATCGACCAAAGCGACGCACTCGCGCTACTATCGCTAGAGAAAAGGGACTCGAACCTTTAGCTGAGTTTATCAAGTCGCTAAATGTTAAGAATGGTGTAGCAGCTTCACTGGAAGAAGAAGCAGCGAAGTATATTTCCGAAAGTTTGGGAGTGAAGACAGCAGAAGAAGCACTAAAAGGCGCTGGTGACATTTTAGCGGAAGAAGTCGCAGAAAAAGCCAATTTGCGGGCATATGTGCGGGAATATTTGTTAGAAGAAGGAGTGTTTATCTCTCGCATCAAAGATAAACATCCTGAAGGTACAACCAAGTTTGAAATGTACCGCGATTATAAAATTAGAGTGCCAAATATCGCACCGCATAATATGTTAGCTTTGTGTCGCGGTGAAGCTGAAGAAATATTACAGTTTGAAATTTCCTTTGATGAAGATGTGGTACTTTCTTATTTAGAGTCGGAGGAAATTCACTCAAAGCAGCGTGTAATTAGAACTTTTTATCAGGATATGCTCAAAGATGCATTCAATCGCCTGATGAAAAATTCTTTAATCAGTGAGGTAATATCTGAAAAGAAACTTTATGCAGATATTGAGTCAATTAAAACATTTGAAACAAATCTGCGAGAGTTATTACTAGGAGCGCCGGCGGGAATGAAACCAACTTTGGCGATAGATCCGGGGTTTAGAACTGGATGCAAAGTTGCAGTACTCGACGAAACGGGGCAATTTTTAGAGTATCAAGCGGTGTTTCCCCACCAAGCATCAGAACAACGCGCTAAAGCTGCACAAACCATCAAAAAGATGATGGAAAAATATAAGATAGAATTGATTGCGATCGGTAATGGTACAGCTTCGCGAGAGACAGAAGAATTTGTTTCGGAAGTTTTGCAAACAATGGAACGCAAGCCGATTAAAGTGATGGTAAATGAGTCTGGTGCATCTATATATTCTGCCAGCAAACTAGCCGGTGAAGAGTTCCCCGATTTAGATGTTACTGTACGCGGTGCAATTAGTATTGGGCGTCGTTTGCAAGATCCATTGGCGGAACTTGTAAAAATCGACCCGAAATCTATTGGTGTGGGACAATATCAACATGATGTCGATCAAAAGTTGTTGAAAAAGAAGTTAGATGAAACGATAGAAAGCTGTGTTAATTATGTTGGGGTGGATTTGAATACTGCATCAAAAGAACTTCTAACTTTTGTATCGGGAATTACCTCAAGCGTGGCGAATAATATCGTTAAATATCGTAATGAGAACGGTGCATTTAAAAATCGCCGCCAACTTTTGAAAGTTCCCAAATTGGGACCAAAAGCCTTTGAACAAGCTGCGGGTTTTCTTCGCATTCGCGGTGGTGACAACCCTTTAGATAATACCGCAGTGCATCCGGAAAGTTACTCATTGGTGCAGGCGATCGCATCCGATTTAGGTGTACCCATACAACAGGTAACGGAAATTGCCGAAAAGTTGCAAAAAACCAACTTGAAAAAATACGTTACTGATGCGATCGGTGAACCTACCCTGCGTGACATCAAGAGTGAACTAGAAAAGCCAGGAAGAGATCCGCGTGCTGAATTTAAGTATGCCACTTTTAAAGAGGGAATCAAAGAAATTTCTCATTTAAAAGCAGGGATGGAATTAGAAGGTATCATTACTAATGTCGCAAACTTCGGCGCATTTGTCGATATCGGTGTGCATCAAGATGGGTTGGTGCATATTTCCCAACTTGCTGATAGATTCGTAGACGATCCAAATAAAGTCGTGAAGGTGGGGCAAGTTGTGAAAGTGCGAGTTATGGAAGTTAACGAGAAATTGAAGCGAATCGGTTTGTCGATGAAGGCTGTTAAGCAGTAAAATCGGGAGCATCCCAGTTTTTATTTCGCGACCATAAAAAAATAAACCTGTCATTGCGTTCGCGTAGCGTCTCGTAGAGAGGAGGAACGACGTTCGCGGAGCGTGTCGCAGACAAGCAATCGCATAGACTTGTTCTAAGCTGAAAACCCTGCGATTGCTTCGCTTCACTTCGTTACGCTCTCTACGAGACGCTACGCGAACGCAATGACAGAATATTTAAAAAAGCGGGATGCTCCCGTAAAATCTTAGTATTTACCTCTCCTCCCTTGCTGTGGAGCAGATTTTGCTTGCTCTTTACGAGGCTTTGTTGTGCGTTTTTTAACTAAAAGATTTTACTAAATCTTAATTGACTAATGTTCTGATTTGTGGAATCATGTGTTTGAAACAAGCAAAGCAAAAATTTAGATTACCTCGTTTTTTGGCGAAAGTATTGTTACAAGAAGACAAAAGGAGATGACAGGTGACTGAATTCAAGCTTCATACTCCAGATGATGTGTTGAATGATAGGGGATAGAAGGTTGCATCCGTCTAAACATCGCGTTTGAAATTCCAGATGAGTTGAAAGCGCTTTACAGAGAATTTGGTCACGCTCTGCCAGATAGTAATGGCATAGATGACTAGATATTGTCTGTTTCGGCTGACTTTGTGATTGACCAAAATCAGCAGATTGTGTTGGCTTATATAAACTATTGGAGAATTGAAAAATGATGACTGCAACTCAACCCGCTTATTTCACAAAATACGAAAACCTGAACTTCAAGCGTGACGAAAACGGGATTCTTGAAGTCAGAATGCACACCAATGATGGACCGTTCGTCTTCACTGGACAAACTCACAGAGAGTTTCCCGATGCTTTCTATGACATCAGCCGCGATCGCGACAATAGAGTCGTCATTTTGACGGGTACAGGAGATTCCTGGATGGCTCAAATTGATTTCAACAGTCTAGGCGATGTCACCAATCCGCGTGAGTGGGACAAGACTTTTTGGGAAGGCAAGAAGGTGCTGCAAAACCTACTCGATATCGAAGTTCCAATGATCACAGCTGTCAATGGTCCCGCCCTACTGCACACCGAATACATCCTCACCACGGACATTGTTCTCGCGTCGGAGAATGCCGTTTTTCAGGATATGCCGCACCTCAATGCAGGGATAGTTCCAGGTGATGGGGTACATGTACTGTGGCCAATGGTTTTAGGTCCGTCTCGGGGACGTTACTTCCTGCTGACCCAAGAGACCTTAACTGCCAAGCAAGCCTATGAATTAGGGGTTGTAAATGAGGTTTTGCCGTCTTCTAAACTCATGGACCGTGCGTGGGAGTTGGCAAGACAACTGGCAAAACAACCGACCCTGACTTTGCGCTACACCCGTGTTGCCCTGACCCAACGAATGAAGCGTCTGGTCAATGAAGGCATCGGATATGGTCTGGCAATGGAAGGGATCACTGCAACTGACCTCCGCAACGCTTAACAATAAAACTATTCATGGGCGTTTGTCACACAAACGCCCCTAAGCTGAATTTGTGATCAGACAACCATGAATAACTCTTTTGCACAGACATTACGCGATCGCTGGACACTACAGGGAAAAAAAGCTTTGATTACTGGAGCAACTAAGGGGATTGGACTGGCGATCGCAGTTGAATTTCTCGGACTTGGTGGGGAGGTGATGATTGTTGCCCGTAATTCCGAAGCAGTTGAGCAGCAGCTTAAGTCCTGGCAATCTCAAGGGTGGCTAGCACATGGCATTGCCGCCGATGTGGCAACATCCGATGGTCGTCAGATGATTTTTGACCAAGTTGGCGAGAAGTTGTCTGGACTGGATATTTTGATCAATAATGTGGGTACGAATATCCGTAGGAAAGCGGTGGAATACACGGCTGATGAGTATGACCACATCTTCCAGACTAATTTGACCTCTGTGTTTGAAATGTGCCGACTGGTTCACCCATTACTTAAAACTGGTGGAAACAGCAGCATTGTGAATGTGGGTTCCGTCGCTGGATTGACCTCAGTTCGCACTGGAACACCTTATGGAATGACCAAAGCAGCACTTGTACAACTGACTAAATCCTTAGCTGTAGAATGGGCAGACGATCATATCCGAGTCAATACCGTTGCACCCTGGTTTATTAGTACACCGCTCACTGAACCCCTGTTGAACAACCCAGAGGTTTTGACTTCAGTTTTAGCTCGTACTCCCTTAAAGCGAGTTGGTGAACCAGAGGAAGTGGCGGGTTTAGTGGCATTTCTGTGTATGCCCATCGCAAGTTACATAACGGGACAGTGCATTGCAGTGGATGGAGGATTTCTAGCATTTGGCTTCTAAATTAATTTTCTAACCATATCGTAATCGTAAAGTATAGATATCATGATTAATGCTCGCACTTCGACGAATGGCCGATTTTACTCATTTTACAAAGATGCCTTGCTTCCACATTGGAAAGGTTGTTTAGGTTGGGTAAGTTGCCTAGCAACAGCGATTGTTCTGAATACATTACCAGCAGATGCAGCATCTCTAGTGCAGTCAGACGTAGTGGTTACTAGTGCTGCTAACAATGGGAATAATCAAGTACTGCGATTTGATGGGCAAACTGGCACATTTCTTGGACAATTTACTGTTGGCGGTGGGGTAACTGACCCTCGAGATATACTCTTAAGAGAACCAGAAGGAGATGTTGTTTATGTTAATAGCGGGGATAACAGAGTTCTGACCTATAACTCCACCACGGGAGCTTTCTTAGGAACATTCGCTTCTTTCCCTAATCTAAATCCTGGTGGTTCAGTATTTGGACCGGACGGTAATTATTACGTAGGCGCTCGTTCTCTCAGTACTATCGTGCGCTTCGATGGACAAACAGGGGAATTCATTGATAACTTTATCCCACCAAATCTAGTAGCATTTCCCAGAGGATTCACATTTGGTCTAGATGGTAACCTTTTTTTAGGAAATGGAGCCGATCCAACTACTGGCTCTGGTGGAGGTACAATTTTACAATTCAACGGTCAAACTGGAGAGCTACTAAACCCTAATTTTGTCAACGACTCTGAGCTCAGTCCACTAGATTTAGTAACTAGTCCAGATGGCGACATCTATGTCAGCAGTGAATACCCATTTGGCACCACTAACTCTGTTGGCACTGTTCGCCGTTATGACAGCCAAACCGGAGAGTTGTTAGCTGTCCTCGACGCTGGTGTGGACGAACAAGGAAGACAGAGGCTAAGTCGTCCCAGAGGTATAGGCTTTGGACCAGATGGTAACCTCTACGTTAGTAGCACTGGAACAGGAAGTGTTGTCCGCTTCAACGGAGCTACAGGAGCATTCATTGATGTCTTCGCTCAATATCCTAATCTGAATGGTCAGGCTCTAACTTTCGTCCCCAGTCAAGCTAGGACTGCTGTTGATGAACCCACGAATGTAGTGGGTTTGCTAGTTTTAGCAGCATTCGGTGTTCAAGCAGCATTGAAACATAAGCATTCTATGGAATTGCGCTAACCAGGATGTTTCTCACTCCTTTATTATTAAGGGAATTCGCCGCACGCTCAACATGGTAATATCGTCAAACTGGTCATTCTCGGCAATGTGGATGCCTACACGAGTTGCGATGTGGTTAAGCAAGGCACTGGCTGATGAGAAAGGCTGCTGTAGGAGCGATAGCAGTTGTTTTTCAGTGAAGAACTTGCCGTTTGGATCTCGCGCATCGGTCACACCATCAGTGTAGGCTATCAAAATTTCACCCAGTTTGATGTGAACCTGATTAATCTTAAAATCTGTGCCGGACAGCAGCCCTACGGCTGGACCAGTGGGAGCCAGACGCTCCCTCACGCCACTTAGACCGAGGATAGCTAGAGGTTCATGTCCGCCATTAATGTAGGTTAGCAAGCCAGTGGTCGGGTCTAGCACGCCGAAAAAGAGCGTAGCAAACATATTCATCTGGCTATGATTTTGGACGATGTAATTGTTGGTGAAAACAACAGCTTTGAGAATGTTGATGTGAGCCAACTTGGATGCCATCAGTTGGTCAATCGAACTGCTCACCTCTTGGTCGTCAGCAAGGATGCCCAGTCCGTCAAAGGGAGTTAGATCAGAAAAGACCCGGATTAAGCTGCGGAAGAGAGCCATAAACAGCGCCGCACCCACCCCTTTGTCGCACACGTCACCAATGACTAGCCCCACGCAATCATCAGGAAGCGGGAATACGTCGTAGAAATCGCCGCTTACTTGATGGGCTGGACTGAAGAAAGCGGCAATTTCCCAGCCGGGTGGCTGTAGTAGTTTCTGGGGTAGAAAATCTTGCTGAATCTGCCGACCTGTTTCCATCTCATGGCACAGAGCGAAGTTAGCTTTCTCGAGTTGGTCGCGAGCCACAGTCAAATCTTGAAAAAGTTTTGCCAGTTCCGCCTCGCGGTCTTTAATTTGGTGGTACATTGTGTTAAAAGCCGCAATGACGTCTCCCAACTCATCCTTGCGCTTGACGGATGAACAATAGAACTCAGGATTAAGTTGATTCTCACCCACAGCAAGCAGATCATTGCGGAGACCAAGAATGGGAGTAATCACTGTAGATCCTAAAGCCAACATCGTGACGAGTGTAACGAAAACTGAGATCAGTAAAATCAGACCGAAGGTGTTTGCAGTGTATAAGTTCATCTCCTGTTCTACCGAAGACGCGTCAAGACGAACGCTCGCAGTATATTTCCCGCTCATTTTCTGTGGTGGCCAGGTTACATCATATCTAGAACCATCTTGGCTCAGGACACGAACAACATTGCCACTGTTTATGAAAGAGCGGGAGAGACCAAAAGACTCACCAAAGGTTTGAATCAGGTGTCCGTTAGATTGGTAGATGGCTACTCCTACAACAGGAGAATCGTAGGTAATATTTTTTGAAATGTCGAGGAGTTGGTCTTGGGTGATTTTTGGTGTCATTAAGCGCAGAATTTGAGAAATCTTTGCTAAACCAACCTGTTCTAACTGGGATAAAAGCTGATGTTTACGTATTTGATAAGACGGGACTAGGATAATCAGTTCAATAGCAACAAGGCTATAAAAAACCCAAAGGACAATAGGCTGAGACAAACGAGCTTTAAATAAAGGTAATAAAGACCGAAAGGTAGCTAACATAAAATCCTCCTCTCCTAATTGAATGCCCGACCGCTTATAAAAATCTATGCAAATCTAGATTAACTCTGCGGTGTAAGTTTTAAACGCTCTTTTCTAATGCGATGCTTCCCCGAAATTGGGGTTGGTTAGAAAACTCCAGTTAGAAACAGTAAAATAATCGTGTCGCCGATTTATTTGACTGGAGCGTTTGATTTTTTTATTCAGTTGTGACCACCAGTGCCATACGTGCTTCTCGTCATTCACTGACAAGTAGGCGGTTATGGCACTGGGTAATCGTTCAGATAGCTTCATCCCACGACGGGCAATTACTAACGCCGCAGCACAATCACTAGACAGTCCGTACATTTTCATGTACTTAACTAATCCAATCAAGCTGGAATAGGCTGGGTTCACCGTGATAAGTTCAACGCCGCGATTCGATAGATTTGATTTTACCCTCAGTAGTTTTTATATGCAGTTGCCTATGTTCTTTCGCCCCATCTACTTTACAATAAGCAAAACTGATTACACCGTTAGCGTGTCGTTTATTGATGGCGTATTGCTTCTGTAAATGTGAATTCCAGTTAGACTTCTTAAATTCTTGTGCTGACAACAAATGATTGAGCGTTTCAATCACAGCAGCACGAAAAATTGGTGCATAGGCAAGAAGAAACATTTCAAGTTCGGTTTGCCCAAGTGCGTTCATCTCTGACTCTGGCGTGGGCAATCCTTTGCAATAAGTTAAGGTGGGCATTGACCGACCTCTCAATGTGTTTATCATTGTATTGTACTGCAATTCCAGTTACAAAACAATGGCTCAACTTACAGAAACCGTTAATTTTCGTCTGACACTAGAAGAGAAAGAACTATGGTTAACCTACTGTACTTCCGTCTCCAGAACCCAGAATGATGTATTCAGAGAATATCTCCGAAACTTGGCACAAAAACTGCCGAAAAAAGAATAAGAGGTGAATAAATATATAGATTTATCGAGAATTTTATTTTCTAAATTTCAATAAATCTATATATTTAGGCAACAGTCATCTACCCCTTTTTACCTCCTGCTAACTGACAGGTCGATACACAACAAAAATGTTTTGATTCCCATTTCCTACCCGGTTATACATGAACTTATCAACACCCTGAATGGCGAGATAGACTCCCAGCCCGCCAAGTTGTCGTTGTTCGAGTGGCAGATGTAATTCCTTCTCATCCGGGGTCGGAGTCTGATAGGGGTCGTAGGCTACACCTGTATCCTGAATGGAGATTGTTAAAGTTTTTTGGTCTATGTCAGCTTGCAAGTGTAATAGCCCTTCGCTACCTGGTGTCTTATAGCCATGAAAAATGATATTAGTAGCGATTTCGTCCACAGCGTGGCGGAGACGGTAGGAGGCTTTTTCATCCAAACCAGCTGCACATGCAGCTGCCTTCACATATTGTGCGATCGCGCTCAAAGAGTTCAGCGTTCCTGATACAATTAAAGGTTCCATTTTCTAATCTCTTTGATTAGCTATTAACAATTAGTTATTAGATAAGTTTTCTATCTCGTCAGCGTCATATTCATCCCACACAATCACACTGTGAAGGAATCCAGTTTTCTCCAAGGTACTCATCACCAATTCCTGAGCGCCAACAATATAAATGTCAACATTTGCACCCATCTTTTGCTTCGCGAAGATGAGTATCCGCAAACCAGCACTAGCCATATATTCCAGGTCTTGCATCAGCAGAACGAGGCGTTTCACCTGATCTTTTAGCACTTTTTCCACTGCGTCCTTGAAAATCGGTGCCGTACTTGCATCAAGTTCTCCGGACAAAGTCAGTTTAGCTGTTGCGCCCGTCATTTCCATGGTTGCATTGAACGTCATAATCTTCAACCTTTCCCTACAAGGATAACTACCGACCGATTCCCCACAAGGAATTGGCGTTGTGAAGCCAGCACCGGTTCGGTTCCCGGTTCCCAGATGTCCTCAGGTGGAGTCGCACTAGTGTTAGTAAAGACATGCCACTGCATTCGGTCTGGCAAATCTGGGATTTGGAACCAGTGACTCTCCCAATGCATATTCATGGCTACATAGATGTAATTGTCGGTCAGCGTCTCCTCATCTAGTTGTTTCCCGGAAAGCATAAACGCCAGGGTACGGCTTTCGCCAGACCAATCAGCGTTCCAAGCTTGGGTGCCATGCCAGCTGATATTCCCATAGTCACGAATAGCGCAGTCTACATTCTGGAAGTAGAAACGGTTTCTCAATATAGGGTAGGCGTTGCGGAAGGCAATGCACTGTTTGAAAAACCGAAATAAATCCACTTGGGATTTTAATAATGTCCAGTCCAGCCAGTTGAGTTCATTATCGTGGCAGTAAGTATTGTTGTTGCCAAGCTGAGTCCGCCCTACCTCATCCCCCATGAGAATCATTGGGATGCCCTGGCTCACCATTAGCATAGCCACAGCATTTTTCATCTGCCGCAGCCGCAAGGTCTTGATCTCTAGATCATCGGTGGATCCTTCCCAGCCACAGTTCCAACTGTAATTATCATTCGTGCCATCTTTATTGTCTTCACAGTTAGCTTCGTTGTGCTTCTGGTTATAAGAAACCAGGTCAGCCAAGGTAAAACCATCGTGGCAAGTAATGAAGTTGAGCGAAGCAGTAGGTCCCCGGTTCGCCGATGCATACAGGTCTGGCGAACCCTGTAGTCGCTGTGCCATTTCCCTCACCAAGCCAGAATCCCCCTTCAGGAATTTGCGAATAGCGTCGCGGTACTTACCATTCCACTCAGCCCAACGCCCAAAGGCTGGGAAGGAACCCACTTGATAAAGACCGCCAGCGTCCCAAGCTTCGGCAATCAGTTTACACTTAGCCAGAATTGGCTCAAAGGCGAGGGTTTCCAAGAGGGGCGGGTTGGTCAGCGGTGCCCCCTGAGGGTCGCGTCCCAAGATGGAAGCCAGATCAAAGCGGAAGCCATCGATGTGATATTCAGCTGCCCAGTAGCGCAGACACTCCAGCACCATGTCGCGGACAATTGGGTTGTTGCAGTTCAGCGTATTGCCGCAACCACTGAAGTTAAAGTAGTACCCCTCCGGCGTCAGCATATAGTATATTTGGTTGTCAATCCCTCGGAAGGATATTGTGGGACCGTACTCGTTGCCTTCAGCTGTGTGGTTGAAGACAACGTCCAGAATCACCTCAATGCCGTTTTTGTGTAGTTCTTTGACCAGCGCTTTGAATTCATCCATTTGCATCCCCAACTTGCCGGTCGCCGCGTAGCCCGTCTTGGGTGCAAAGAAGCCGACAGTGCTGTAGCCCCAGTAATTCACCAACATTTCCCCCGATAACGGGTTGAGACGGCTGTTTTCAAATTCATTGAATTCAAAGATCGGCATCAGTTCTACACAGTTGACGCCTAACTCTTTAAGGTAGGGGATTTTTTCGCGGACGGCGGCAAATGTCCCTGGATGCTTCACCCCAGATGAAGGATGGCGGGTAAAGCTCCGCACATGCATTTCGTAGATAATCAGATCCTGGATCGGAATTTCCAAAGGACGGTCTGATTCCCAGTCAAAGTCGTCGAAAGAGAGGCGTCCACGATGCTGATAGACGTTATTCCAGTCTGGCGTCTGGCGCCAGATGTCTCGCCCCCCGATGCTCTTGGCATAAGGATCTAGGAGAATTTTACCCGCGTCAAACCAGTGACCGTCCTTCGGGTTGAAAAGTCCGTCCATCCGGTAACCATATTCTGTGTTTTCGTAATCTAGGTCGAATACGACCATGCTAAAGACATTCCCGATGCGGAACTCGTCCGGGAAGGGAATTTCTGCCATTGGTTCAAAGGCGTTCTTTTTGAAGAGTACCAAAGTACAGGATTTAGCATGGCGTGAAAATATCGAGAAGTTAACCCCCCCCGGCACAAGAGTAGCGCCGTAAGGAGATGGTCGCCCCCAGCGCAGCTTGAAGTCGCCGTAGGTGTGGGTAGGATAAATATCTATTCGTTCCATATAACTTAAAGTAATGAGAAATTCCCTGAGGACGGGAAAGTTTCTAATCCTAAATCCAGAGTTTTGCAAATTGTAAAAAAGTTGAGAAAACCGGTAATGAACATGGTATCCTCAATATCTTGAGAAAGCCCCACTAGTACCATGCGCCCTTCTTGACTGGATGCCTGCCGATATACTAACAACAGCATTCGCAACCCCGCACTAGACATGTAGAGGACCTCAGTCATATCCAAAAGAAGTCGGCAGTGTGGCTGAACCAACGGTAGCACTATCTGCGTGATTCCCGTAGCCGTATTGGCATCAATTTCACCAGCAATCTCTACTACCGTTACTTCTTTGATGGTCTTAATATTAATGTCCATCTTCCTTCTTAAGTTATTTAGGGACGATTTGAACCTTGACTTTCAGTTGTTCTTGAGCGATCGGCAGCTTTACCGTCAGGGCATCCGCGTTGAAATCGAAATAAGGTTCCCCGTTGACCCAACAGGCACCAATATACACACTACCCGCAGGGAGAATATCCGGTTGCACCCGCAGAATATTGTCCTTAAATCCGCCTAACATTGGCTTAAAGTAAAAATCCATCGGCTGCTTGGTAATTAGTAGATTACTATAGACTGTAGCCAGATAGGTCAGTTCAAACGAGTGATAACCGCTCATGGAATGGCTGCCCTTGAATCGCTCAGTTCCCATTAGGTAGGGAAGTCCATTAGCCAGAACGTTGAAGTAGACGCCTCCGTCGTCATGGTCTAGGAACCAGGCATTATAAAATGCCGCTGATTCCCGTGCCAACTGGCGATATTCGGGATTCTTAAAGGAGCCGGACAGGATCAGGTATGCCAAAATAGCCTGTTCTTGCTGCCACCAAGCTTTGCGATCGTGCCACACAAAGCGGTGACACTCTTGTGTTTCGCTCTTGTAGCGCTCTAGGACATCATACCACCCGCCACGCTGTTGGTCACAGCCAACTCCCGGCATAATCTCTGCAATTTTTTTTGCCAAATCAACATACTTGTCTTTTGGTTTCAGGTTGTACATCCGCATCAAGTTCCAAGCGATTTTTAGGTTGTGACCAATTACAGCGCGGTTTTCCTGCCACCCCCATGTTGTATCGTGAGACCAATCCTCCTCAAATCGCTCCTGCACAAACGGGCTATGCTCCCAATCCGGGAAATGTTTTTCTATGATGTCAAAGGTGTACTCCAGCATGTCGGCGTATTCTTGTGCGCCCGTTGCCAGCCAAAGATTGATTAGATAGGCGGGGGCATGGTCGCCTATAGAGTTCCAGTTCTTTTTCGCCCGGTTCCGTCCTAACGACTCACTGTGGGGATTTAACGTAACCGGATCAATGTGTGAGAAGTACCCACCATTAGACGTTTTGTCGAGGAAAAAATTGTTAAACAGCTTGATAGTTAGCTCTGCGTCGCTCAAAATCTGGGGATCGCCCGTCACTCGGTAGGTCTGAATCGGTCCGGCTAGAGCATAAATCTGCTCGTAGGCTGGGATAGCGTCGTAATCATCCCCGAATTCTGAGGCGAAGATTTTCTGTTCGCGCGCTCCCTCAACGTCAATCCCGTGATACCAGTAAACGATCCCTTCGTCTAGATCCAAAAACCGCATATGTTCACGCAGATATTTAGTTCCTTTTTCAGCAGCCTCCAAAAAGCGATCGTCTCCAGTCATCATATAAGCTGTGGCAAAACCGTACACGAGGCGTGAAATGCTGTCAGTTTCCTGGCGAAAGTCTCCAGCTTTTGAACCTGTTACGACTAGACTGGTGCGATAATGCCGATAATCAATTTCGCCATCTTCAAACTGCGATCGCAGGTAAAAATTGCCCAGAGCATTGATCTGATTTACCCACCAGGATGGTTTCTCGAAAAGGTATTCGTCCTCTTTCCTGCCAACAAAGACAATATGCTTGACTTCAAACTTGTACTGGTCAGCCTCAGGATAGAAAACACCATAGGCAAAAATATATCGATTGGGGATCAGCATTACTCCAAGTTCTACCGTCGCATCTTGGTAAGGCTCTGCCAGATTCCGCATCAGTTCTGCATTGGTGGTGGGAGTTAATGTAACCTGAAACTGCCTCTCATCCGCAGTCTTCAGACAAAATCTTCCCTCTTCTAAGTCAACATCGGTGACGTATCCGGCAATCATATCCGAAAACGAAAACTTTATCTTATTCATGGTTGGATTTACTTTATGCTTGTTGAAGAAAGCAGCAAATATTGTCAGATCAGTCAGCTACCACTCAGCAGCTAATTGAGTTTTACTATTTACCGACTTCCTCTAAGAAAACACTCATAAACTCCTCGATAACGCCTGGATGTTTACCCGTGATTAGATTGCCATCAATATATGTATTTTTTGTCTCATTGCCATCGTACATGACAATTGCACCAGCATTTTCGACGTCACAAATAATGTTGTGAGCACAAGTAACTTTACGATTCTTAAGAAGTTCTGGTTCTGCACAAAACAGCCACAAGCTATGGCAGATAGTTCCAATTTTTAATTCATGCTGATCCATAGCCTTAACAGCTTTTCGGAGAAATGCGACGGCAGGAGCCTGGTTAGGCTGACCCTCTTTGGGGTATTGTTGATATCGAAGGCGATCCATAGCATATCCACCGATGAGAATAATACCTTTGTAATCAGCCAGATCGACATCATTGACTTCTATTTTGACTGTGACTTCTTCGCTAAAATCATTTCCTTTAAATGTCAATTGCTCTTGATCCCAAAGATGGGAAATGTATTCCACATCGTAGCCATTTTCAGGGAATAACTCGTTGAATCTCCGGTACTCATGTTCATCGAAGTGTGCTTCAATCAACACACCAATTTTCCCTTTTACCTGCAAATCATTCGTTTTCATGACACCCTTTATTTTTTGTCAGTCTAGTCCAAATATTTATGGCTCTTCATTACTTCTTATGCTAAATACATCTGTAAATAAGCTTAAACCCTTTGTTAGACAAGCATAACAGCCGTTAATTTTAGAGTTTGAAGCTTTATTTTAAAATTGACGCTATAACTGCCTGTAAGGCTTGATTTTCAAGGCAAGTTACGAACTTTAACTAAAAGTCCAGCATAATACGTGCTGAAGAACCATATTTATTACCTATCCCACTAGGTTGTGATTAACTTCAATAACTCATCTGATGCAAAAACATCTCGGTAGAAGGTAAGTTGCTCTGTTTTCAAGTAAACACCTCCTCTATGACCACGTCGAAGGAATGTCACATTCCCCTTAGCGATCGTTTCATGTGTCTCTTCGTCAAGACACTTCCACTCAAAGTAAATAACATCCCCATCGAACATAACGATAGGCCAAACCATTGTAACTCCCGGTTGAGCGATAATTGCCCACCAGTTTTTCTCTCTTTGGGTTCCTGATGTTTTACCATAGAAGGGTCCATCCTGACAGAAGTAAACCAGCTCATCGCGGTATTCATCTGCTAAAAGGTCCCCTCTACCTTGTCGCAGGGCTTCACAGTGGGTTGGCCACCAATCCTTGTTTTCCTGTTCTATTTGAGCTTTATCGTATTCAGAACTAATTAGAGGTAGGGTTCCTTCTAGGAGAGTAATATATTTCTCCGAGTCCTCAATCATTTTTTTCTTTAGCTCATCAGGAACAATTTCCGGCTTGGAATAATCAGCCGCTAAATCGTTGTAGTAATTAATTCGCTTATTCATGTGAAACCTCCAATAGGAAACTAGTGTCAAACTGGAATGGTAAAAGTTAAGCTGTTTTGCCAGAATGCTATGCAGGTTAACCAAGAATCTCATTTAGGCTGCCAAAGCAACCAGCAGCCTTATTGAATCCTGCATAAACGCACATGAATAGTAGGATTTCCTCAATTTCCTCGCGAGTAGCCCCTTGCTTAATAGCCATATTTACATGGGCGGCAAAAGGACTACCCGGTCCTACCTGATCCTGATTCACAACATCAACAGCGATGGTGATCAAAGCTTTGGTTTTTTGGTCAATTAACGGAAGACCCCACGCTTCACCTGCTACACGGGTGCAAAAATCACCAAATTTCGGGTTGATGTCTTTTAAAGCATTTTGAAGTTCTTGATCGTCTAGAACTGCATTTTTGTTAACCATGATATCCTCCGAATATTACAGTTTTTGATTTTTAATTTGTGGTAGATGGAAGTTCATAATCTACCTTGTTAATTTCATATACCCTAATATTTGGCTCTCCATTAATAAACTCAGGAAATTTTTGCATCAGTCTTTCTAAATAAGGAGTCCTTAGGTGAAATTCAAGTGCCTCTCGACTCTTCCATTCCTCAAAAAATATAAAGTGATTATTGAGATTTAAATCCTCATAAAAACTGTAACTAATTACGCCTGTTTCTGCAATCGTCGGCTCTACAACAGAAGTCGAAAGCTCTATAAATTCTTCTCTTTTATCGGGTTTTATTCTGAATCTTGCAGCCACTACTATCGGCACATCAATTTTTGTTAGTGTACTTTTTGCTTGTTGTTTACTCATCACATATATCAAGATAGCGCTTAAAACAATCAAAGAAACAAAAAGTATTCCAAGGAACAATTTAACTATCTCATCGGAATTGGAAAATGTCTGATTCAACATAATTAACATCCTGTTAAAAGTTGTTTTTTGAACTATATAGTCTGACAATTTCAAGACTTATGAGCAATAAGTAAGTAGACTCAATTCAACATAAAATTATCGGTTCTACGTTACACTCCCAGCCTTATCTCCTGTTGCCTTCTGGAAGTATAGGTAAGATACGTTGATCCGACTTTCTACTTGTCAGCACAACAATCCCTTGGGAGAAACTATTCTCAACTGACGGGAGTGGGAGGGGCGAGGAATCTACCTCATTTAAAGTGCCGTCCTCGTTCACCTTGAGTACATGTAGCCCATTGCCCTCAACTATATTGGGCGAGTTGCGGCGCGAAACGACGTGCAGAAAGGATTCTGTTTGGTCTAGAGCTAGTTGGGTGGCACTACCAACTCCCTTAAGCGTCACCTTTTGAATCTCTACTGGCGTGGTTGGATCTGCAAGGTTATAGACACTAACACTGTTGTCAACAGTGTTCGCTGTGTAAAGAAGGGTTCCGGCTCTGTTGGTAATGATCCAGCAGGGTGCCTGACCTGAATTTGGTACGGTCTTCAGGAAGTTTAGCGCCCCCGTAGCTGGAACGTAGGTGTAGACTGCCAATTTATTGATTGTCACGAAGCCAACATACAAAATTGGCTGTCTGGGGTGAACCTGGAGTCCCAGTGGGAAAGGCGGTCGGCCGCTCGCAGAAAATTCTGATGCAGGGAGTGTTAGTGGTGAATTCGGGCTTTCTAACAGGCGACCCTGCGGCAGAATCCTAAAAGACCGAAGCGCACCAGCAAATTGGTCTGCACCAAATAGCAGCTGTTTGTCTATTGATAGCAGCGCTTGAGTTGGGTCAGAGCCTTCTGGAAGCGAGACAGTAGACTTTGGAACTGGAATGAGCCTGCCTCTACGAGTGACACGGAAGACAGTATAGTTGGGCAGGGAATTGCTTGCCTCCTGAGACGGGTTCTGGGGATCTCGGTTCTTATTGACCACAAAGAGAAAATCATTTCCCAAACCCACGCTGACTGGGTTCACTCCACCCGAAGGGAATGGAGAACCAGACACTGGAGAAAGACTGCCATCGGGATCAATGTCAAAGACAGCGATGGTGTTCGATCCTGAGTTGACAGCAAAAAGGCGGGTATGTTCAGGATTGACGACAATATTCTGATCTGAGCTAAATACTTGCAGAGATCTAAACGTGGGATCAGCAGCGATTCCCGCGCCCCCAGCGGCAAAGGGGGAAGTGGGTAATGGTGTTAGGTTGCCATCGACATCACGCAGAAAACCAAGAATAGAGTTACCATTTTCAGTTGGAATGTTGCTTTCTGTATAGACAATACTAGTCAGAGGAGGCTGATATGGGTGGGCAGAGTAACTTAGAAATCCACCTATAAGCACGGAAGCGGTGAAACCAGTGATAAAGCAAATTACACGAAGCCAGTGTTTAGCTTGGCGAGTGCTTTGAACGGGAATCATGAATTTCTCCTAATTAATTATCGGCAAAAGGTGTTCTATATGTGCTGTTAAATCTGGTTGAAACCTCAGATTATAGATTGGGTGTTTCACAAAATTGTTCAACACTTCTAGAAAACCTTCAAGTTTGCATACATATTGGCAAGTAGAGTGGTTCTAGACAGAAGAGCATTATTGTTCCCTGTTTTTTGGTTGTTTCAAATACATAATACCCCATAAATCACAACATTAGTCAATTAATAATTACTAGAATATTTTGATACATTTCTAAGTATAAAAAATATCTATCAGCACTGTATAATATGATTCGTGACAAGTTAAGGTTTTTTAGGTTTTTTCAAGAGCCAGTATAAAGGTACTTAAAAAGCTGGGAAACTATTGATAGTGCATTAACTGCTGCGATCGCGTTGATATATTCGTGAAAAACGATCTCTAAGTTCAGTAGTAAGATATGCACGGAACCATTGGAGAATATATGCTTTGTGCTTCATCAGACTGATGCTAAATCGTTAGTAATATGGGCATACACTGGTTAATTACCCAAATCAACACTTCAATCGGTGCATCTCCTTATTAGACGCGGTTGTCAGCTTGGACACCGACAAGCATTAGTTTCACAATCAGTAATAAAGTAATAAAGTAATAAAGTAATTTAGAAAATTTTATCAAGGTATGCTCAAAGATGCATTCAATCGCCTGATGAAAAATTATTTGATAAATGAGGTAATATCTGAAAAGAAACTTTATGCAGATATTGAGTCAATTAAAACATTTGAAACAAATCTGCGAGAGTTATTACTAGGAGCGCCGACGGGAATGAAACCAACTTTGGCGATAGATCCGAGGCTTAGAACTGCATGTAAAGTTGCAGTACTTGATGAAACGCGGATTGGTTTGTCGATAAAGGCTGTTAAGCAGTAGAATCTTGGTGTAATTGAAAGTATTGTAGAGTCAAGAAAAGTCCTCAGTAATACGAAACGCAACTCACCCTATGACTACCGCACCCCTAAGCTGGCAAGAACTAGAAACCCTCACGGACTATCAAATAGATACTGTTAATGGTCTCACCAACGCTAAAGCCAGGTTGCGCTTGTTTGGAAAACCCGAATCTGATGTGCGGGTAACGCTGTACCGCGATAACCATGCTTGGTGTCCTTATTGTCAAAAAATTTGGTTATGGTTAGAGGAAAAACAGATACCCTACCGCATCGAAAAAGTGACAATGTTCTGCTATGGGGAAAAAGAAAGCTGGTACAAACGTAAAGTTCCATCAGGAATGCTCCCCGCCATCGAGCTAGATGGGCGGATTATTAAGGAAAGCGATGACATTTTGCTCGCTTTGGAAAAGGTTTTTGGTTCATTGAGCCAAGGCATGGAAGACCGCAGGGTGCTTCCCCTACGTCAATTGGAACGACTTTTATTTAGAGCCTGGTGCGCTTGGCTGTGCTACCCAGCAGGTTCTTCTCAACAAGAACAACGCAACCGAGAACAATTTGTAGGAGTGGTGGCTAGGGTGGAGGAGGCTCTCGGTAGTACTCCAGGACCTTATTTCCTATCGGACTTCGGCACCGTCGATGTCATCTTTACACCCTATGTCGAACGGATGAATGCCAGCCTTTACTACTACAAAGGCTACTCCCTGCGGGAGGAAAACCCTCGCTTGAGGGCATGGTTTGCGGCAATGGAAAGCCGACCGACCTACTGCGGTACCCAGAGCGATTTTCACACCCACGTACATGATTTGCCACCCCAGATGGGGGGTTGTTGGGAAAACGGTGAAACCCAGATGCTTCTGAATAAAGCGCGGGTGGATAACGGTCCCTGGTTTGGGCTACCAGATGTTACTTATCCAGAACCCGAAAACTCTCGCATGGAAGCTCTGCAACGAACTATTGAGCATCGCATCAATATCATCCGAGTCAACCCCTTAGATGATAAATTGTTCGATCAAGCCCTCCGTTGTGCTTTAACAAACATGATGACTGGTGAAAACTGTGTACCTCCATCGGGTTCTGATGTCGCTCTACGATATTTGCGCGATCGCATTAATGTACCGCGAGACATGTCCATCTACGCAGCCAAGCGATTGAGGGAATCCCTGGAGAAAACCGCAGCCCTTGCCGGTGATGGACAGCCAGCCCCCATTCCCACTAAGCATCGACGAGATCAAGACCCATCTAACTTTGTCAGAAAGTAGGATTTAGCAGCTTGTCAAAGACATCGCCTCCAACGGTTTAATGTTCTAAAGTAGATTATGGAGGAGCAATATTACGATGGCATATAGTGACTTTACGCTGGAGATGGTGCTTGAACAGTTCAACTTGACGATTCAGGAAACTCGTTCGCTAATTCAAAGTCAGCCTGTGCAACCGACGGAACTACTGGTGGCGATTCTGGAACGGGAAATGCCTTGGGCTATTGCAGTGGGTTCTGAAATTGCTCGTTATAGCGGGATTATTGCCCAAGTGCTGCTGGAGGTGAGAGAGATAAAACAGCAGCAGATAAGTGTATTTGCTGGTAAAGAATTTAACGTAGACCCGGAACGGAAGTTAAATGGCTACTGTGATTTTTTGATTAGCCTTAGTCCCATTCAGTCGGTGATTCAAGCTCCAGTTGTGGTGATTGCGGAAGCCAAACGTGGCATTTTAGAAAATGGGCTAGGACAATGTGCTGCCGCTATGGTAGCAGCACAACAGTTTAATCAAACCCACAATCTTGCTATTCCCTCTGTCTACGGTTGTGTAACCAACGGCAGTAGTTGGAAATTCCTCAAGCTCTCAGGGACTGAACTTGTAGTTGATATTACTGAATATGATATTACACCTATCGATCGCCTCTTAGGAATTCTGTTGGCAACCCTTGCGATCGATTAGCAATTAGTGGGATAGTTGCTTGAGTAAATCATTAAGTTGGTGCTGTAACTCTGTCGCAGATATAGTATCTGCGACAGAGTTACAGCCCTTGATCGAGAAAACTAGATTAGCTGGAATCACACCAAACACCAGCGTTTACGAGCCATCTTTTGTGAGAAAATGAGAGGGCGATCGCTGTCAAACTCAAGTTGAATTCAGCAGAACAGGAGTGTACGCTAGCATATGGGGAAAGGAAGGTTAGAAGCATTTAGCGATGCTGTAATCGCTATTATCATCACCATTATGGTGCTGGAATTGAAAGTGCCTCATGGAGACAATTTAGCTGCCCTGCGTCAGCTAATTCCAGTGTTTCTGAGTTACATGCTGAGTTTCATCTATCTCGGCATCTACTGGAACAACCATCATCATTTATTACAGGCAGTTCGGCACGTTAATGGTAGTGTCTTGTGGGCTAACCTAAATCTGCTGTTCTGTTTGTCACTAATTCCCTTCGTCACTGGATGGATGGGTGAAAACTACTTTGCCACCTTACCGGTTGCTCTATACGGCATTGTGTTGTTGTGTAGTGCGATCGCATATTTCATCCTTACCCGCGTCCTCATTGCTTCCCACGGTAAAGATTCCGCTCTCGCGATCGCACTTGCTGAAGACTTTAAAGACAAAGTATCGCTGTTTATTTATGCCGTGGCAATTGGGTTTTCCTTCGTTAACTCCTGGTTTGCCTGCATATTATATACTCTAGTTGCGGTCATGTGGCTTATCCCTGACCGCCGCATTGAGAAAACTCTAACCCGGTAATTAGCAGCGATTGCGATCGCGTTGCTCCCTATTTTGAAACGTCCAAAATTCGTTTTGTGCGATCGCTTCTAGCAGAAGACATAGGCATGGAATTAATTATGCTCCCCCTAGAAACCCATAGAGACTATTCTGTGCTACGTCTCTACATTTTTTCTACAATAGACATCTCCATAAATTAATTATGCGTTGCCCGAAACCCTTGTAGAGACGTAGCAGTGCTACGTCTCTACCTCTTTTCCAACAGATGTCTAATGGAATTTTGACTACTTGACAGTCACCTTACCACCAGCTTCTTCGATGCGTTTCTTGGCATCTTCAGCCGCATCCTTAGCAATACCTTCTTTAACAGCCTTGGGTGCAGCTTCCACCATGTCTTTGGCTTCTTTGAGACCCAAACCGGTCAATTCCCGGACAATCTTCAGCACGGCAATCTTCTTATCAGCTGGAACTGATTCTAGAACCACGTCAAACTCGGTTTGCTCTACTACTTCTTCAACAGGAGCAGCAGCACCAGGACCAGCCATCATCATCATACCGCCAGTGGATGCAGCACTTACGCCGAAAGCTTCTTCAATTTGCTTGACTAATTCAGATGCTTCCAGCAAAGTCAAGGATTTCAATTGTTCCAAAATTTGATCGGTTGTAGCAGACATTGATATAACTCCTGTAATTTGTTTATTGGTTGATTGTTGGTTGTTAGTTGATAGTTGTTAGTTGTTATCTTTTCTTCTAACTCCCGTACAGACGTTCCACCGGAACGTCTCTACCCAACTACGATTCGCTTTCGGTGTTGTCGCTTTCGGCGTTGTCGCCTTTATCCTTGTCAGCAACTGCCTGCAAAGCCCGCGCCAAGGAACTGGGTACTTCGTTGATACCCACAGCAATCTTGGTAGCCAAGGCATTGATAGCTCCGGCAATTTGCGCCATGAGTTGTTCCTTAGATGGCAAGTCTCCAAGTATCTTGACATCAGGTTCTTTTAACAGGCGACCATCCATAACGCCGCCGCGAAGTTCTGTCTTCTTGCTGGCTTTCTGGAAGTCTTGGTAAGCCTTAATTGCGCCAGAAAAATCTTCTTTAACTAGCAAAAAGGCTGAGGTACCCTTGAGCAACTCGGACATTGGTTGCCACTTTTCCTGTCCTTCAATGGCAATGCCCATCAAGGTGTTCTTTGCCACCTTACAAACAGTGCCACTCGGACGTAACCGCCGCCGTAAGTCAGTGATTTCGGCAACTGTTAGCCCTTGGTATTCAATTACCAGTGCCAAAGTTGACTCGCTCAAACTTTCTTTGAGGTCAGCAACGATTGCTTTTTTATCTTCTATCGTTCTTCCCATCTTTGTTTCACCTCCTTAAACAATTTTTGGCTTTCCCTAAAGAAAGCATTTTTTTTCTGACCAACCCAAAACAACAAACCCCAGCTATATCAGCCGGGGTTTTGCAATATTTCTCATGCTGTCATGACACTTTTTAGAAGTGCAACTTCAAGCAATCAAAGTGCAAACCTCGGCAGGATATTAAGCTATTAACACCTGCTGTCTTTGGTTTTGCCTATTCAATTTTGGCAATTGGTAATTGCTTCGATTACCCACTAGCCATTATCAGGCTTCGCTCAGTTTCAAATCGCGTAGGGCGTTGACATCGACTTTAATCGATGGTCCCATAGTAGCAGACACATACATTGTCCGCCAATAACGACCTTTGGCTCCTGAAGGACGGTTACGGTCAATCGTCTCTTGCAACGCCTTCAAGTTTACTAACAAATCTTCGGGGGAGAAGGTTGCCTTACCAAACATAACATGGACTATGCCAGTACGATCAGCTCTAAATTCTAATTTACCAGCTTTGAATTCAGCGATCGCACTTGCGACATCAAATGTCACCGTTCCCCCTTTGGGCGATGGCATCAAACCACGCGGACCAAGCAATTTACCCAACTTTGCTACTTGTGGCATCACATCAGGTGTGGCAATCAGCTTGTCAAAGTCCATCATGCCTTTCTGAATCTGCTCAATCAGTTCTTCCGAACCGACGATATCAGCACCCGCGTTGCTTGCTTCGTTGACTTTTTCCCCTCTCGCAATTACTGCCACCCGGACGATTTGTCCTGTGCCTTTGGGCAATGCTACAGTGGTTCGCAACTGTTGGTCTGTATACTTTGGGTCAATTCCTAACCTGATATGCGCTTCTGCTGCTTCAGCAAACTTTGCTGTTGCTGTTTCTTTCAGCAGCGATAAAGCATCCATCGGTGCATAATCAGTGTCTTCTACTTTTTCTAGCAGTGCCTGTAATCGGCGTGATACTTTTTTGGTCATTTTTCTCTCCTGGGGTAATTAGCGAGGTTTATTCTCTCCCCCGATAAATTTTTGTTTTGTTAGTTGTTGGTTGACGCTCAAGAATTAACAGTTAACCACTATCTACTATCCACTATCCAACAACTAATCTGCGATCGCTACACCCATATTCTTCGCAGTACCTTCCACAATCTTCATTGCCGCTTCGATGTCGTTAGCGTTGAGATCAGGCATTTTGGTTTGGGCTATTTCTTGCAATTGCGCTTTGGTAATGGAGCCAACTTTCTTTTTGTTGGGTTCGTTTGAGCCTTTTTCAATTTTCGCTGCTTTGCGAATCAACACTGATGCTGGTGGCGTTTTCAGTACAAAAGTAAAACTCCGGTCTTCAAAAACCGAAATTTCTACCGGGATTACCATCCCAGCTTGGTCTGCTGTTTTGGCGTTGTACTCTTTGCAGAACATCATAATGTTCACACCATGTTGACCTAGCGCAGGTCCCACTGGCGGTGCTGGGTTGGCTTTCCCAGCGTTCAAAGCCAGTTTAATAATCGCTACTACTTTTTTCGCCATTTTCTATTTAGCTCTGTTTTTCAACCTGATTAAATTCCAATTCCACTGGTGTATCTCGTCCAAAAATCGAAAGCAGAGCTTTCAGCTTACTCCGCTCTGGACTGACTTCAATCACCTCGCCTTCAAAGTCCTTAAATGGACCATTCAGCACGATTATCTTATCACCAGTCGCCATGTCAATTTTGACAACTGCTTCTTGTTCAGCGGTTTGTTTGAAAATCCGTTCTACTTCTGAAGCACTCAGGGGCATTGGTTTGACGTGACCGCGACCTTTGCCTGTGCCGCGTTTTTGTTCGGCTCCCACGAAGTTTATGACATGGGATGTATTTCGCACTACCTGCCAGACGTCATCGTCCATAACCATCCGGACTAACACGTAACCAGGAAACACTTTTTCTTCTGTGTTTTGGCGACTGCCGTCTTTACGGATTTTCACTGCCGGCGTGTGGGGAATTTCCACCTTGACAATCTTATCAGCAACATCGAATGTTTGGATGCGCTGTTCTAAGTTTGTCTTTACACGCTTTTCACAGCCACTAGCTACTTGTACTGCATACCAGCGTGCTTCTTGCAAAGCATCCAGGGCTGTTTCTGCTTCTTCTAAGTTGCGTGGTTCGTCTGTTGTACCAACCATCAGAACACCTGTTTTGCTGCCCAAGTAAACAATCCATCAACTAAATATATCAAAGATGCGGAGAGTGTTACCATCAGCAACACAGCTGCTGATTCGCTCACCAGCTGCTGGCGACTGGGCCAAACCACTTTATCCAGCTCTTCTTTAAGACCTTGATAAAAATTGGATATGCTTAAGCCATTGGTGGTTTCTGGCATTTCTGCTTCGTTTTTCTTTGCCACAGTCGTTTATCTCCGCGATTCTTTGACGAGCTTTTATTCACAGCTATTGTCTATGACTTTCCATTAGGGGTGATAAGTCAAAAAAAAGGCTGCAAATATAAGTATACCCAAAACTTTCCGTACTTGCTGAAGAATTAGCAGTTGTGTACTTGTTTCGGGCAATTTTGTTGTTCTCAGAGCGCGCCCTGGAGGACTTGAACCCCCGACATCAGGTTTTGGAGACCTGCGTTCTACCAACTGAACTAAGAGCGCACAAGTTAAGCTGCGTTGTCAAATAAATTCAGTGATTGCGCTGAACTTTATCTAGTCTAACGCAATTTGACTTTTATTTCAACCGAATGCGAGCTTATGGAACAAATCAGCGGCAGGAGCCGCTTATTAGTGGAGATTTCTCCCATAATTGTGAGGAGCGAACTACAAAGGACGGTCAAACCGTTGTTTGATTCGGGTAGCTTTACCTACGCGATCTCGTAAATAGTATAGTTTCGCACGTCTGACCTTACCACGACGCATCACTTTGATACTGTCAATGCGCGGAGAATGCAAAAGGAACACTCTTTCAACGCCAACACCTTGAAATACCTTACGGACTGTAATGGTTTCATTAATTCCGCCATTGCGTCTGGCAATTACTACGCCTTCGTATGGTTGTACGCGGTATTTCTCGCCTTCTTTGATTTTGACACCGACTTTAACTGTGTCGCCCACGTAAATCTCGGGCAAATTAGATTTTAGATGTTCCGCTTCAATGGAGCGGATTATTTCTTGCGCGTTCATAGTCTATTTAAAAAACTCTCAGTCATCCATAATAATTCGAGATCCCCTTTCCAGTCTACTTATTTGCGATTAATCATTTTTGGGGTACAAATACCTGGAATCCCCAGTATTAGCAGTAGTCTGTCTGACAGAGGCAGTACTACTGAGAGACCAAAGCTGGTGATGGGTGATAAAAGTGCTTACGAGGATGCGCGGGAATTTAAAGACCATTGGGTACAACAATTAATTGATAAGCTGAAAAATAGTAAATCGAATAAAAGTACCACCGATATCAAAGGGTTAAATATGGCTTTTAGTAATTTCAAAATCATCGGCGAAGTTCTGAAGGAGTATCAAGTTACTTATAACAAAGCTAACTTTGTTGAACAAACACTCTTTAATGTTCCTGATTACTTCCGAGAAGACTTAAATGAAGTAATGCAGGATGGAGTTTTTTCTAACTCAGAATTTGCAATATGTGAGAATTTAATCTATCCAGTCTTAAAAGAAGTATGGAAGAAGTATAAAACTAAATTCACAATCTGGAGCCACCAATCTTTTAATTATGATGAAAGATTATCAGGTTTTCCTGAGTATATTATTGCCAAGCGATCCCCTTTGGGTCAAATCGTTTTTGATAAACCTTATTTTATTTTAGTGGAAGCAAAGCAAGATAATTTTGAAGCAGGTTGGGCGCAGTGTCTAGCTGAAATGATCGCAGCACAAATATTAAATGCTGAGTATCCAATTCCAATATTTGGTATTACTTCTAATGGAGAGACTTGGCAATTTGGAAAGTTAGAAGGAAATAACTTTATCAGAAATATTGTTCCTTACAGTATTTACGAATTAGATAAACTTTTTACGGTTGTAAATTTCATCTTCCAAGAATGCGAAAAACAACTACATAATTTAGTAGCTGTCTAATATTTGATCTTTCCAATTTACTTTACCATGCACAAACGACTTGTTACAGCAAATTTCAGGTAAATGAGGTACATACGTAAAACCCAAAACCCTATAGAGACGTAGCAATGCTACGTCTCTACATGTATTTCATAACAACGCAATCTGCTGTAATCATTCTACAATCGATCTACCCAGCAGCTTCAATTTGCTTAACTACAGTCAGTGCTGAGTAACTCACCCCAGCAGTACCTTCCCCTGGATGGGTAGAGTCTCCCACTAACCATAAATTCTTGATTGGTGTGCGATTGGCGAAACCAAAGGGACCGAAAGTTGATATCCTTTGACCAATACCGCCGACAATACCGCGATCGCGTGCTGTATAATTAGCAAAGGTGCGCGGTGTTGCTGCTTCTACATGAATAATCGTTTCTGGTTTCAGGTAGAAATATTCGCAAAGACGAGCGATCGCTTGTTCTGTATACTTTTGTTTTAAGCCTTCATAATCTTCAGTCTCCCACCACGGTAACGGATCGACAAAGGAAGAAGCAATAATTGTTGCTTTACCTGACGGTGCCCGTCCATCCCCCGCATGACTAACGGAAACAAATAACGAATTATTCTCCCCTATCTCACCATTAGCATCATACATAAATTGGAGATGGGGCGGGCATCCTGAAGGAATCGCGCTTTCGTCTACACCTAAATAAACTACAAATGCACCAGATGCGGGTGGTAGTTTTTCTGTTCGCTTTTTATACCCGCGAGGAGCTTTTTCACCTAATAGTTGCACTAAGTTCTGTACGGTGACATTTGCAACTATATGGTCGGCTGGTTCTGTCCAGACTTCGCCAGTTTTCTGATTTTTGATGACGACGGCAACAACTCTATTATGCTTGACTTGGATATGTTCTACAGTATGGCGCATCAACAACTTACCACCGTCTCTTTCTAAAGCTGAAACTAAGCGATCGCTCAATACTTGCATACTACCTTGAAGATGAAACAATCCTTGGGGTAGTTGTGATACACTCAATGCTGTGGCTGCATAAAGTAATGCTGTCTCCTCTGCATTCACCTGAGAATACAGCTTTAATTGCAGATCCAAGAATGTCCTTAAACGGCGATCGCTTCCTAATTTATAAGCTCGTAAAGCATCTCCCACTGTAAACAAAGTGTAAGGCACCGTAATTAATGTACCAGAACGAACCGCCTTAGTCAACTGCCACAAATCCCAAATATTACGCGGTGGTAGCACCGGATCGCGTCCTTGAAATTTCCAACTGGCTTTAAATAAAGCTGCCATTAATTGCCAGAATGGTTCACTACCAGGAAACTGCCGTTGCCGTTCCTCTTGCCATTTTTCTAAATCACGCCAAACGTTTATCGGTGTTTTCTCCCCAGGAAGATATACAGCACAAGCGGGATCGCAAGGAGTTGCTTCGGGAAGCTCGATTTCTAACTCTGAGAAAATACGGTGGTGAATACCTCCTGGTTCCAACCCCGCTACTTGAGTTGCTCCCACATCAAAGGTAAAGCGAGCGCGTTTGAAGGTAGAAGCACAACCTCCGGGTACGAGAGCTTGATCCAAAATTAATACACTGTAACCTCTATGAGCTAATAAAGCCCCAGCAGTGAGTCCACCGATTCCTGCACCGATGATGATGACGCGATCGCTTGGCATAGATACTTATGATATATTTCTTAATATTTATATTAATAATTTTATATTATTTGAGGAAAATAGGAAATTTGGATTCTTGGGGCGATCGCAACCAGTGTCATGGAACAATTGTAGAGACGCGAAATTTCGCGTCTCTACAATAATGTGTGCAATTTTTACTTGACTTTGAAGTTGCATTTCAATACTACCTGGAAAATACATCATAGCTCACCCAGTTTAGCCAGCGAACCGCGATCGCATTCCAACGCAGTGCCTGGAAGGATCAAAGCTCTGACCAGATATTCTGTATCGGATAGGCACTAAATTCTGAATCGGCACTCATGAGAATTAAATTTTGGTTAATCGATTGGGAAATGATGATTCTGTCGAACGGATCAGAATGGTGAGACGGCAATGTGAGATGAATATTGAGATCGCTAAATAGAATGGGAAGAATTTGGATATTGAGTTGATTTAAAATCATTTCCAATTCATGAAATTCAATGCCTAGATTCAGCTTACCTTTGCCGATTTTAATCGCAATTTCCCAGAGGCTGGCAACACTGATAAAGAGGTTGTTCTCAGTATTTTCTAGGAGAGTAGTCATGGTTTTGTTCAGTTTGGGATGTCCTGCAATATACCAAATCAGAATGTGAGTATCGATCAGGAGGTTCATAAATTATTGGTAATCGGCAAATTCTTCTAGCGGGTCATCAAAGTCATCGGCGATCTTGACTTTGCCTTTGAGAATGCCGAAGCCGTTTCGCTTTTGGGTTAGGGCTGGCGGTTCGAGAACGGATGGTAAGGGTCGATTTGTGCTGCGGGAGGCGAGGTATTCAATATAGTGCAATGCCTCGACTTGGAGTGCTTCAGGGAGCTTCGAGAGCAGTGAGTTGATACTGTCGATGGCATTGGTTTGTGACATCACGATTGCCTCCTAGTAATTCTATTCTATCACCGCGCTCATTCAATACGGCGATCGCCCTTTTGCATCGCTGGGGTGGGGCGGCGATCGCTATTCGCTGTTATTCTAAAAGTAGATGGAATATCTCGTGCTGCATGAATTACCCGCACTACCTCGACATATTCATCAGTATATCGGTAGAAGCTCAGGTATCGTTTAAAACCCTTTACAGTCCATTTTCTTTTGCGATTGTTTGTTTTACCCAAAGATTTATGTCTACTGCTAATTTAGAGGCATTTTCCTGAAGGGGATGCTACGCGATCGCGCGGAGCGCCAGAGGCGATCGTAATTTAGTTTGAAAATTGGTAACGGCTGGGGTTTCAGCGGACGGCGATATATTTTGAGGCACATTCATAGCGTATCACTCCGTTCCGCTGCAAACCCTTGTTGGGCTGCTGGAACTACCGCAAGATCTCTTTTTGCATTTTAATATGCGGTACACCTGTCATTGATGAAGCAAATACTTCACCAACAGGCTTGAAGCCAAACTTTTGATAAAACTGCATTTTCGTAACTCTAGCATTGAGAATCACAAGATTTGCTCCGCGCTCAATCGCCGCTTCAAGCAAACCTTGTACCAAGCGCATCCCCAGTCTATGCCCTTGGTACTCCGGCACAACAACCATTTGATAAATCTGAAACTCGTTGAAACTATTCTGACCTAACCGACCATACGCCAGTAAGCGATTTGCTGGACTAGCTGTAATGGCAAGATGCAAGTCTTGTTCCTCTTGAGGGTCAAAGATCAATTCAAACGGAATATCATGTTCCTGATAAAACAATCGATACCGAAGTTGGGCAGCTTGGCTGTACTCTTCGCTGCCATGCTCAATAAACTTCAATTGATCACTTGTGGTTTTTGACACAGCTTCTATCTTCAGAAAATTGAATCGCAAAATTCTTTGAATCTTGTGAAATGGAAAAACCTAGGATAACAACTTTTGAAGAAATACTACCTCACCAGAAACTTCGCAGTAACCTGAGTCTCAAATTTGACGAGTAATCTCAAACTATTTATCCAACTGACAAGTCAAAGCAGCCCAACTATTTATTAACCCGAAATTTTCCGTCTATCAGCCAAATAAATCCAGTCAAATTAAGCATTACAGATAATTTAGTCATAATATCAAGAACTTTTCCGGATATCGTCAATATCCACTATTATACAGAATTTTTCCAGATAACTACCTAAATATAGGTGGATATCAAGAAATTTTCTGGCTATTCTCCTTTTTCGGGTAATAGGCAGAATTATTCGGCATATCGACCTCTTCTAGACTCTGTAGGACTTACCCTGTTGTATTGTTTAGCTATCTTTTCTTCTTTAGGTGTTGCCTTTCTTGCGGTGGAGATTATGTTCACACGATTAATGAAAGCCCGAATCATTAATCCTTCCACATCCCTTTTGGGTAGAGCCTGTCAGCCTGATTTGGCTCTTTGGTACATCACGCAATTTATTAGCAATTCACTTTCGTTCACCATAGAAGAATTTCCCCTAGCATTTATACCGCTTTAGGCTAGTAGCATAAATTACATTTGTGGTCTGCATTCCGTCTGTTTCGTTACCTACTTGGACGTGACCAGATTTATTGTATAAATCTTTTACATGGGGGTAGAGGGTGTGAAACCTCTAGGGAAGTGGGCTTCCCTTGCTAGACAACCTTTTCAGGTCGCACCGGACTGATTACCGTGATTTACTAATCAACGAATCGCACCGGTACTCCGAATCAGTGGTGGGAGGATGTCAATCATATATCGTCTGGCAAAGCTGTAACACTTGCAACCATCTTTGTCCCATAATTCTTGCGTAAGGTTTGGTGGGGTATTGGTATGGTTTATACATTTGTCCCTGAATCTCAGTAACTGTAATATTGGGATTAACAGATACTTTCCGAACAAGTTTAAATTTTTCTAAAAACTGCAACCAAGAGTGATGATCTGACCAAATCAAAGACGTTATGGGTTTAAATGTGATTTTTAAAATACATTCGATAATGCATTGATAAATTGGTCTTAACAAAAGCGGACTATAATCCAATTTTACAGCATTATATATCCATCCCAAAGTAGTCCAATAATCGCCGCAAGCTCTGCTTTTCCATGAAAGGTAGACGTAAAAAGCACTAGCAGACCAAGTATATATATAACCAGGAATTTCCGAATGTCGTTTTTGGAAATCTCCCATAACTAGATTGTAAGACTTTGCCATTGTCTTACAGCTGTTAGACATACTAACAGTTACTTGACGATAACCAATCAAAAACTCAGGCACAACCCGAAACTGATAACATTCTGCAATTTTTAAGTAGATATCCCAATCTTCGCAACCTTGAGCATTTTGCTGTTTAAGTTCGCAGTTGTAACCACCAATTTTATCAAAACAAGTTCGGCGGATCAATGGCGAACTCGCATTGCCAATAAAGTTCTTAAACAGCATAGCTGGGTAAACTTCTCCCTGTACGCTGTGAATGTTCAAATAATCATAAGGTGAATATTGTCCGATAATTACATCATCTTCGTCAATGAATAACGACCAGGCATAAACTAATCCTACAGATGAACCCCCTTCTAATATGCATTGCACTTGTTTGTCAAGCTTAGAGGGATACCAAATATCATCAGCGTCGAGGGGTGCGATATATTGCCCTCTAGACTTTTCGATTGCTAAATTACGCGCTGCGGCAACTCCGGCATTTTCTTGTTTAAATAAAATTAGACGACCGTCTTTTTCGGCAAAAGACGCCACAATTTCCGCAGTTCTATCTTTAGAACCATCATCAACTACTAAAACTTCGATATTTTCGTAAGTTTGCGAGAGGACAGATTCTAATGTCCGACCAATAAATGCCTCTGCGTTATAAGCAGGAATAATAACTGAAACAAAGGGCAGATTAGCCTTCATTTTGTTCACAAACATAGCAAATGTTGGTTAAAGAATTTCAAAAATTAGCCAAAAATAGAAAATAGATAAAAATCTGGCAAAAAGTGCGAAAATAAAAAGAAAATATTTCTACATGAAATTACTTATTTTTACCATAAACATTAATTACATATTACAGGAATCTACGGAAAAATCAACTATATGTAATGGCATGGCAGGATTTAGGTATTTTGACATAATGAAAGCGATCGCTCTCGTTCTTCAGATTGGGACTATGGTTATATCTGCGAAAAAATCCTTCTATAGAAGGAAGAAAAAAATTGTGCAGGCAATAGGTGCAAAATCAAACTCAAAAAGTGTAAACTTGGCTGGTTATATAAGTTCTAGGTAAAATAAAGAAGTAATAAAGCTTTTCACTTCACAACGACCAATGACTTCAACCCTGGTGAATTTTCCTCGTCTCAATGCCCCAAAGCTGCACATCTTGCCCAACGGGTTGACAATAGTAGCAGAGCAAATGGCGATTGAAGCCGTTAACCTAAACTTGTGGGTTAAAGTTGGTTCAGCCGTAGAATCAGATGCAATTAACGGCATGGCTCACTTTTTAGAGCATATGATTTTTAAAGGCAGTGAGCAACAAACTAGCGGCGAGTTTGAACGTCAAATTGAAGAGCGTGGTGCTGTGACTAATGCCGCTACCAGCCAAGATTACACTCATTACTATGTGACAACTGCTCCCAAAGATTTTGCGGAGCTAGCCCCATTACAAATTGATATAGTAACTAATGCCAGTATTCCTGACGAAGCTTTTGAAAGAGAGCGATTGGTAGTTTTAGAAGAAATTCGCCGTAGTGATGATAATCCTCGCCGGCGCACCTTTCAACGAGCGATGGAAACAGCGTTTGCTCAACTACCCTATCGTCGTTCGGTATTGGGACCAGAAACAGTCATTTCTCAACTAAAGCCTGTGCAGATGCGGGATTTTCACGCAATGTGGTATCAACCACAGTCAATGACAGCTGCGGTTGTGGGTAATTTGCCGGTAGAAGAATTAATTGAAATTGTTGCCGAAGGATTTACCAAAAAAGACCGGATAACCCCACCTGAACAGCATTTAGAAATTATTCAAGAATTACCATTTACAGAAATTGTCCGCCAAGAATATGTGGATGAAAGCCTAACTCAAGCACGGTTGGTGATGGTTTGGCGAGTTCCTGGGTTAATTAAGCTTCCGGAAACTTACGCACTGGATGTTTTGGCAGGAATTTTAGGACATGGACGCACATCAAGGTTAGTGCGAGATTTGCGCGAAGAAAGAGGATTGGTTTCTTCGGTTTCTGTGAGTAATATGACGCAGCGGTTACAGGGGACTTTTTATATTTCCGCCCATTGTGCTGTAGAAAATGTGCCAGCCGTGGAAAGTGCGATCGCTCAACATATTAGCAGACTACAAACCCAATTCATCGCCGAATCAGAAATTGAGCGCGTGCGAAAGCGTGTCGCTAACAGGTTTATTTTTGGGAACGAAACACCAAGCGATCGCGCTGGTTTATACGGTTACTATCAATCTATGGTAGGAGACTTAGAACCAGCCTTTGATTATCCTAATCACATTCAGGCTCAAAATGCAACCGATTTAATGCAAGCTTCCCAAAAGTATCTTTCACCAGATGCTTACGGTGTTGTTGTCATGAAACCAGCTTAGTCAAAGGGGAAGGGGGAAAGGGGAAAGGGGAAGGGGGAAGAAAAATATAATATATGTATTTAAATAACTCTTTATTCCCATGCCTTTACCCTTTTCCCTTCTTAAAAAAGCCCTTTTCCCCTCATGAAATTCCCCAATCAAACAATGTGGACTAAAATTGATGCTGATATTAGCCAGGTGACTGGTGAGAAATTTGAGAATCAGAGTAGGCGATCGCTAAGTGGTGGATGCATCAATCAAGGTTATGCTGTTAGTAGTGGCGATGGCAAAGCCAACGCCAGAGGCGAACGCACTTACTTTGTCAAGCTAAATCAAGCAGCGCAAATTGCCATGTTTGAGGCTGAAGCGCTGGGTTTGCAAGAAATACGACAATCAAATACCATACGTGTCCCGAAGCCAATTTGCTGGGGGACAGCAGATAATTTCAGCTACATGGTTTTGGAATGGCTGGAAATGAATCAAGGTAATAGCAAATCTTGGGAAGAGATGGGACGCAAGTTAGCCGAGATGCATTGCTACACCAGCAGTCAAGGTATGGGCTGGAAAATTAATAATACCATCGGTTCCACGCCGCAAATTAATACTTGGACGGCAGACTGGGCAGAGTTTTATATTCAAAATCGACTATTGTATCAATTTAAACTTGCAATTCGGCGCGGTGGCAATTTTCCCCAACAAGAAAAATTACTCGCAGCTATACCTAAGTTATTATCACACCAACCGCAGCCTTCCTTGGTGCATGGCGATTTGTGGGGGGGAAATGCTGGGTGTACTGTGTCAGGAGAACCGGTGATTTTCGATCCTGCAACTTATTTTGGCGATCGCGAAGTTGATATCGCTATGACGGAACTTTTTGGCGTATTTCCAGCACCATTCTATCATGGATATAACGAAGTCTTTCCTTTATTATCAGGCTATGAACAAAGAAAGACTATTTATAACTTATATCACATTCTCAATCATTTTAATTTATTTGGTGGCGGTTATGCTTCCCAAGGGAATCGCATGATTGAAGAGATTTTGCGGTTTTGAGGGACGTTCCAGCGGAACGTCAATACAATTGTAAGTAATTTCCCGCACATGATATCACGATCAAATTACAGACGAGCATTAAAAATTTGGTTGGCAGTGAGATTGAAAGTAGGAAATGTTGAAGAAATAATTTGATCGTTATTTCTAAATTGAGTAATTTTATATTCCCCATCAATGAGTTGATAAACTGAGATAGTTGGTTGTTTTGGATCGCCAATAAATCGCTTACCACCTAAAGCCTCATGGTCAATTATCCAATATTCTTGAATCCCCATTTCCTCATAGTCCGCAGATTTTTTGGAGTAATCATCGCGCCAATTTGTGCTGACAACCTCAACAATTAATTTAACAGAATCAGCTATTTCAATAATTGACTCACTTTCCCATCTTGCTTCGTTAATGAGAGCTTCCTCATCTAAAACAATAATATCCGGTTCGTATCCCGACTTACCAACTGATGTTTTGACTATTGATTCTCTGGGGATAAACCAAATCTCTTCTTTATTTAAATTTTTAATAGCTATATTGAGATGGTTAATTGTAAAACCAGTTACTCTCGAATGTTTTCCTCTCGGTTTCGCCATCTCAATAATTACCCCATCATGCAATTCGTAACGTACCTCAGAATGTTCTGGATACCACTCGATAAATTCATCAAATGTTATCGGTTTGGTTAAGGCTTGACTCATATATTTTTATACTTACTTGGCTATATTTGTTCAGCTTGACCCTCAGAGATTTTTACATTTTACATATATATAGGACTCATATTGCCTCGTTCCCAGGCTCTGCGTAAAGCTAATTTATACTTTCACTCAGCAACATCGAGGATTTCTATATCATGCGTAATCGCTTTGAGTCCGCTATCGCAATCCTAGATGATTCAGGAAAAATAAAAACCCGCTCACAGACGTAGCATTGCTACGTCTCTACAAAAAGAGGGGTTTTCACTCTCTTATTTAGGATTGCTATATATTAGACATCGACCGAATTGAACTATGCGTTGCCCCAAACCCTTGTAGAGACGTAGCACTGCTACGTCTTTACATTGTTTTCTGGAGATGTCTATTGCTATATTGTAGATATTTAGATTTTCCTGATACCGAACAATGCCAGCAAGGTTGCAAATAAAAGCTGAAGATTGCTCCCCTTTAGGACGATTCATTCTTCAATACTTGGAAGAACAGGGTATCAGTATGAACCGTCTGGCGGATTTGTCTGGTGTTCCTCAACCTAGACTCAGAGGTGCTTGCTTTAAGGGAACCTGTCCTACGCCTGAAACTTTAAGAAAATTGGCTAGAGTGATGGGTAAACATCACTTGGAGCTTTATACGCTAGCCTACGAAGCAAGAATTCAGAAGCTTCCGGACGAGTCTAATGATAATTCTCTCGATATGTTGATGCGGGATTTGTTTGAGACTGCTAGAGAAATGAGATTAGCCGCTCCAAAAATCCGTCCTTCTAAAGCCAAAATCCGCAAAGCTCTTCTAGAACTAGGATTTTGCCCAGAGAATGATGAATGTGCCTGAGTGCCTCTCCAGAGAAAAATCGAGAATCCTGACTTTTTGAAATCGAAAAAAGCGTATGCCGTATCTTTATTCAAGTACGACATACGCTATGGTTGACTTTTTAGATCAACTTACCTACGATAAGGAACTGATTTTTCGATATCAATATTCATTACTGAGAGACGTGGAGGAGTGTTACCTCTTGGGTTGATACTCTGCGCCATCTCAAGGAACAGAGCCGGATTGCCTGCTGTAGACTTACTGTCTGGAGGAGTATAGCCACGAACAGTGGTTTGCCAAATGATCTGCGGGAAGCCAAGTTGAGCCCGATAGTATGCATCATAGCGGGGAGACTTGATGTTGAAAGGCAGTTCACCTTGAGAGCGACCGGGGAGTACCCGACGACGTTGGTAGGGTAATGTATCATAACCAAAGGCTTCCAGATACTCCTCAGTGTTGAGGAGGTCATCTACAAAGCCTTTAACGCCTTTTGTCGCTACGACAATAGACCAGGCAAGCTTTTCCCGGTTATCGTAAACATCACGACCCAAAACCCGCTGCACCGTTTGTTCCACAAAACGATAGTTGCTATTGAGGTCGTAGAAACTGCGCTTGTAGGTATTAGATAGCAGCAAGCCGCGAATGAAATCGCGTACTGTGATCTGACCACTGCGGAGCTGGGACTCTAGGAAACGCTCACGATCAGCAACAAAGGCATGGAAAAAGATCTGACGATAGGCTGCTTCGATCAGAGTGTCCAAGTCTGTTGGGGAAAGTAGGTTCTCTGTAGAGTAGATCCGGGGTTTCTCATCTCCAGGAACCTCATAACCTGCTACCCGCTGGTTTTGAGAAATGGGCGAATATTCTAAAAGAGGAATTGCCACGACTACAAAATCTCCCTTTCCTTAATGAAATCTTACAAAGTTCTCATAATCATAAAGGACAAGGGGGTCATTATTCGATTTAGTTTGATAAAAATTACATAACTTAATTGAGTGGTTTAGGAATGCTGAAACGGTTTCCTAAATTAAATTGAAAGCCCAAAGGCTTGTGTCGCCTCGTTCCCAGCCTGAAGGTTGGGAATGTATTTTGAGAGGCTCTGCCTCTGGTCAAGCCACTGCCTCCAGTAGCTTGACCAGAATGGGTTCCAAGCCGAGTACTCGACCAAGCCAAGATTGCTGGGTAGGGCAAGCAGGGGGGGTTCATAGGTGCTTTCTTCATCACATCTGCTTCACAAAACTTGGCTAAACTTATTTAAGTCTCACCATTCAACTAGGAATTAATCCTAGAGGGTCTGTTTCCTGCTTCATCCAAGGTAGACGGCTACTTCTTGTCCACAGGCGTTAAGTTCCGGTTAAGCCAACCGTACTTTATTTTTAGGGGCATTCTCAAGATTAATAGAAGCATTTTCATCGCGGTCTTGAGAATGCTTACAAACCTTACAATCAAATATTCGGTCTGACAACTTCATATCTTGGATAGAATTACACTTAGAACAAGTTTTAGAACTTGGATACCATCTATCCACAAGTTCTACCTTTGTTCCAAAGTGAGCTTGCTTATAAATAAACTGACGACGGATTTCGTAAAAACAGTTGTTACTTATAGCATTCGCTAACTTGTGATTGGCAATCATCCCCTTGACATTTAGATCCTCAATCCGAATTATGTAAGCTTTTCGACTTAGAGAAGTCGTCATCTTTTGCGTTGTATCTTGTCTTATATTAGCGATACGTGCATTCAACTTAGCCACTTTTAGATAGAAATTACGAGCGTTTTTTGATGCAACAACCTTAAGTTTCTTATCCCCTAAGATTTTATTGCGGTTATGCCATTGAATCTTGCCGAGCTTGGTTTTCGCACGAATGGTAGAAACAGGCATCTCGTATTTTGAACCATCAGAACAATAAGCTAAACATTTTACGCCCAAATCCACGCCAATCTTTTCAATTGGGTGAATAATGGGTGGAAGTTTTTCGGCATCCAAAACAAAAGAAACGAACCACTTATTGGCAGTTCTTGAAACTGTAAAAGTTTGAGAACTACACATAAACTTGATTCGTTCTTTAATTCTGAATGTTTTCATCCCAGGCAAATTAATTCGTTTACCTGGTTCAATTACGACTCGATTAGTAAAGGGTAATGCAGGTTTACCTTTTTCTGGATAAATACCAGAGGTTTTGTAAACAGCGAAGGAGTCACCCATATGTTTTGACTTTTTATTTGGAAAGCCTGACAAACAATCACGCCATCTTGAGAAAGCCTTTTTTAAATCAATGAATGCTGACTGATAAACAGTGGATGGATATGATTTCATCCATGCATATTCAGGTTTTTGCATTGTGATTTGGGTAAATACTTTCTTGATGGTATCAATTCGCTTAGAGTCAGAGGCTTTTAGATTTTCGAGACTCCAAGAATTCGTGAGCAAGTCCAACCCAAAGTTGTAGACAAATCGCTTAAACCCAGCTAGCCCGCGCATCAAGGAGGTTTCAACTTTATTTAGTTTTAATTCTCGCTTGATGGCAAACATGTCTCTATATTGGATGTTTGTATTAATGTACCAATATCTGAAAATTAAAACAATGCCTTTTGAGAAAAATCACTAACCGAAAGGTTTTTTACCTAGAGTTCGCGAACCAAGTGACCGCAAACCGTTGACAATAAAGGTGCCCTTTGGGATTCGTGCCAAAATTATGGTAATACTAGTAGTCTGTCACATCACGCCTAGAAGTTATTGAACTATGGTTAGAAAGTAAAGCTGATCTTGATGATCAGACTTGAACAAGTTTAGACAAGAATTTATTGATTTAATCTAACTCCCAAAATAGAATAATTAGACGTAGCAATGCTACGTCTCTACAAGGGTTTTGGGTAACGCATAGTTCATCTATGGAGATGTCTATTATATTAGACATCTGTTGGAAAAGAGGTAAAGACTATTCTGTGCTACGTCTAATCAAGGGTTTGGGGCAACGCATAATTAATTTCTACGCCTATGTCTATTGAAATCATGCCATAATTTTTCTTAACCCATAATCAAATAATTTTGGACAATTTGCAAGATGCGCTCTGCTGCATGACCATCCCCAAAAGGATTAATCGCATTTGCCATTGCTTCATAAGCGCTTGAATTACTCAGTAAATCACTTGCAGCCGCAAAAATGTCTTCACTGTTTGTTCCCACAAGTTTGGCTGTTCCTGCCGCGACTGCTTCTGGTCTTTCGGTGGTTTCTCGCAAAACTAATACAGGTTTGCCCAGACTGGGTGCTTCTTCTTGCAAACCACCGGAATCTGTGAGGAGAAGATGCGATCGCCCAATTGCCCCCACTAACTCTGCATAATCTAGCGGTTCTGTCAAGAAAATTCGCGGATGATTTCCTAAAAGCGCTTGCAATGGTTCTCGCACTGTGGGGTTACGGTGTAATGGCAACAACAAAGCTGTATCGGGAAACTTATCTAAAATCTGTAAAAATCCCTGGGCGATTCCTTGTAACGGTTCTCCCCAATTCTCCCGACGATGCACTGTAGCCAAAAGTGTGCGATATGAATCCCAGTTTAAACCAGGTATGTTGCAAGCTGGTTGGCGACTTGCCACATTTAACAATGCATCAATCACCGTATTACCCGTGTGGTGAATTTCACCTAAAACCCCAGAACGTTGCAAGTTTTCCACGGCTAAAGGAGTTGGGGCAAAGTGCAACTGAGTAAGTTGCGAAATCAACCGACGATTAGCTTCTTCTGGATAAGGATTAAATAATTCATCAGTTCTTAAACCCGCTTCTACATGACCTACAGGAATTTTTTGATAAAAAGCTGCCAAAGTCGCGGCAAAAGCCGTTGTCGTATCTCCCTGGACTAATACTAAATCTGGCTTGCTTACTTGAAATAACGTTTCTAAACCTCGTAAACTACGGCAGGTAATGTCACTTAGAGATTGTTGAGGCTGCATAATCTCTAAGTCATGATCTGCCTTTAAGTTGAACAGTTGCATCACTTGCTCAACCATTTCGCGATGCTGTCCAGTCAAAATTATTTGCGTGTCGAAGCTATCTGAGCGTTGGAATACCTGAATCACCGGAGCTAGTTTAATTGCTTCCGGACGAGTACCCAAGATAATGTAAACTCGCTTTTGATTAGTCATTAAGTCGGTCGTTAAATAAAATCGGCATTGCTCAATTAAGGCATAAAATCTCTAATTTATTGTAGAGAGGTTCCTGTGGAACGTCTCTACCAACGAGGGTTTTGGGCGAATAGACAATTTATGTTAAACGATCGCATCTCCATCTCCCATAAATATTCTTGGTATCGATCAGCACTCACCCCAGTCTCCTCACTTGTCAGAGGTGAAGTTTTTTATGCGATCGTAATAATATCGCTAGACTTAGTTTAGTCTATATGCGATCGCGACTTTGCCGAGTAAAAGGTGTTTTTATTCGATAAACTGTTGCAGAGAGGGTGCAAGTTCCCGATTCAATCGACCTGAGCGGACAAATTCAGCATAAGTATCTGCTTCAATTGCTAAGAGTTCTGAACGCAACTGCTCAAGTGTAAAGTCCCGTATATTTGGATATTCATCTTGTAATTTCTCAATTTCTGTTTGCAGACGTTCAAGCTCTCCTTTAATCAGCGCTTTCTGGTAGTCGCAAAACTCTGGTTCAATCCCAGGACGCTGCTCAAGTTTTTCTAAGTGTTGTAGTACTCAATTGAGGGCAGTTTGACGGGCAATTACCTCTAAATATTGCTGCCGCAGAGGTCCATCTCCGAGCAATTGCAACTTTTTTAATAAAGGTTGGATGGTCAATCCTTGTACGAGCAGCGTAAACAATACTCCGCCAAAAACTGTAGCAATCAATGCTTCGCGATTTGGTAAACTGGTTGACACGCTCAAAGCCAAGGCAATGGCAACAGCACCCCGCAAACCACCCCACCAAAGCACCGTTTGCTTTGATGTAGTGATTTCCGAGTTAGCGAGACGATTACTGACAAAGCTCAGTGCATAAATAGCGATCGCTCGTGTCACAATCATCGCTACAACTGTGATGGCGATCGCATCTAAATTGTCTTTCAAAATCGCAAACTGTATCTGATCCCCAATCAACAAAAATACAATCGAATTGACAAAAAATGCCAAAAATTCCCAAAATTCAGTGACAATCACTCGTGTACGCGGGTTCATGCCAATGCGAGAGCCAAAGTTACCCAGAATTAAACCACAAGTAACGACTCCAATCACTCCAGAACCGCCTAAATCCTCAGTTATGAGGTAAGTAGCGTAAGCGGAAACCAAGGTTAATGACTGCTCCACCAAGGGCAAATCGAAGCGCTGAGTTAGGTAGGAGATGCCAAACCCAATTAAAGCTCCCACCGCTACACCGATACCGACAACTGTCAAAAACTGTACCAAAATTGGTTGGAGTCCCCATTCAGTGGTTCCCAACGACAGCGCGACTAAAAAACCAAAGGCAACAACTGCCATGCCATCATTAAATAAACTTTCCCCCTCCATCAAAATTGTGAGTCGTTTTTCTACTCCCAATTCCCGAAATAACGCTGTGACTGAAACCGGATCGGTGGCAGAAAGGCAAGCTCCAATTAGCAAAGCAGTTGTCAGAGAAATTCCGGCAAATTGATTTAACCCAAACGCAACTCCGGCAATGGAAATTACCACCCCAATTACCGCATACAAACAAATTGGTACTAAATCCCGCTTTAAGTCTGCCCATTTCAAGTTCCAAGCAGCTTCAAACAACAAGGGAGGTAGAAAAATCGACAAAATTAAGCTAGGTGAAAGGTACACTAATCTGACATCTACCAATGCCAGCATTAACCCCACAATAACTAATAGTAAAGTGTAGGGAATATGACGAAACCAGCTAAATATCTGTGGTAGCGTTGCCACACTCAGAGAAACCGAAAGTACCAGAAGAAATTGTTTGAGATTTTCTTCAATTGCAGCTTCTCCAATTGCTGATTCAATCGCCATGCTAAAATTCCAGTTAAACTTCTGCGTTAATTTTAATCAAATTATTGTGATATAAAACCTCCCTATGGACGAGATCGTAATTAATAGATTAAAGCTAAAGTAATAATTTTAGGAAAGTGCAATGCTTGATATTCGCCATCGCTTCCGAAACTTTAGACAACGTAGCTTAGAACCAACCCAGGTAGAGCAGTTAAAAACAGACTTATTAGAAGAATCTACCCCGAACACAACTTATCTGATTTTAATTGTTAGTTCTTGTGCGATCGCTACATTTGGGTTACTTACCAATAGCGCTGCTGTCATCATCGGAGCGATGATTATTGCACCATTGATGCTGCCAATTCGGGGTTTAGCCTTTGGAGCGTTGGCAGGTAATGTTAGGTTGTTTCGTCTCGGTTTAATTGCGTTAGTCATAGGAACTTTGCTAGCAGTTGCGATCGCTTATACTCTGGGTTCGCTGGTTGGGATTTCTGATTTTGGTAGTGAAGTGCTATCTCGTTCTAAACCTACTTTGCTAGATTTGGGTATTGCGGTGGTAGCTGGTGCGATTAGTGGTTATGCGAAGGTGCAACCCAAAATCTCTACTAGTTTAGCAGGAACTGCGATCGCAGTTGCTTTAATGCCGCCAGTTTGTGTCATCGGTTTAGGATTGTCCCAAGCAAACTGGGCACTTAGTCAGGGAGCAACTCTACTCTACCTTACTAACCTCTTAGGCATTACTTTAGCGTGTATGCTGACTTTTCTGGCGATCGGCTATTCTCCCCTGAAAAGGGCACGAACCCCGTTAATTTGGGCACTAACTTTAACAGGTGCTTTGCTGATTCCTTTGAGCGTCAGTTTTTCTGAGTTAGTCAGACAAGCACGGCTAGAAAGTAGTCTCAGAAAGGTTCTGCTAAACCGAACTGTGACCTTCCAACGCTTGAGTTTCCTTAAAAGCGATACTAACTGGCTAACCAATCCCCCACAAGTTAGATTAAGCGTGCGGGCAAAAGAACCTATTTCCCCCAAACAGGTGAGGTTGTTAGAAGCTTTTTTGGCAAAAGAAATGGGGCAACCTTTTAAGCTAATATTTGAAGTTAGCCAAATTGAAGAAGTCATAGGAGATCCAACTAAGTAGTTAAACAAAATTAATTACACAAAATACTGTAAATACTGCTTTTGATAATCGCTGATTGCAGTACGATATTGGTATTCGCTACGGCGATGATATCGACACAGCAAAAAGGTAAACAAATGTCCTATAGCGACTTTACGTTACGACGTGTCAAACAAGATTTTAATTTAACAATCGTTGAAGAAACAACTTTTTTAACATCTATCCAATCACAACAGCCAAGTCCTTTTTTGGCAGAATTTTTGGAGAAATATTTACCTTTAGCTCTAGCGTTAAATACTGAAAAAGCTAGGTCAGAAATGCTTATATGTCCTATTTTGTTGGAACTTAAAGATATTTTTCCCCAGAAAATTAGTTTATTTTCTGGAAATGATTTTTCTGTAGACCAATCAGTAGGACTAAACGGTGTTTGTGATTTTTTGATCAGTCGTTCTCCCGAACAGTTGTTTATTAATGCACCTGCGGTAGTTGTGGTGGAAGCGAAAAAAGAAGATTTGAATGGAGGGTTAGGTCAGTGCGTTGCAGAAATGATTGCAGCACAGCGTTTTAATGAACAAAATAATCAGTCGGTTCCTATTATTTTTGGTACAGTTACTACCGGGGATAGATGGAAGTTTCTCAAGCTGCAATCTAATACGGTAACTATTGGACTTTTAGAATACAATCTTCCTCCAGTTGAGCAAGTTCTTGGTATTTTGGTTAGTTTTGTTGCACATTATTAGGTAGAAAAGTAAGCATGAAAAAACCCGGCAAGACCGGGCAGATGCACTGTTTGTCGAATTTGGTAGTGATAATTATACTTTGACATCACAAGTTAAAGGACAAGCAGCGTAGACGGTAGTATGTGCTTCATCTGCCTCTCCATGTAGCCAGCTTAACCAGCTGACTTGACTTGGATGAACACCCTTGAGAGTTAACATCCCAGCAGCGAAAACAACAGCCATTATATTAAACAAAATCAAACCACCAGCAACTAACAAAACAGCACTAACAGGTATCACAGATTGTAAGACAATCGACAATAAACATCCGACCGTAGCCATCAAGACAACTAAAGGAAAGCCAACAACGAGCAAGCATACTGCCAATGTGAAAGACCAGATTAAAAAGCTTTTGATCATCAACAAAGACTCGGTTTTGCTATTATTAGAGCTTTGAACTGCAACCATGACCATGAATTTTCCTCCCAATAAAGTCTGAAATATTTATCTTGCTTGTTTAAAGCAAATTCGATATCTGCCTGTAATGACTTTCAGTATATAAAAGCCAATCGGGTAAATGAGCATTTAGTTAATAAACTTTACAATTAAGCTCTGGGGATCATGGATAAATGATGTGATAAGCATTTTCTTGACTATTCCTTCTTAGCATCTGTCTTAAGGAGTAGAAGCTAAAACGTATTAGTTAATTAGGATACGTTTTTAGCACTAGACATAATTCTTGCTTAACATATTTTATTAATAACAAGGCGGATTCTCATAATCACTCTTGTATAGGATAAACAATTGTTTTGGCTGTTATTTGCTAGATAGGCGTATAAATGCCTGACACAAATTCCTCATCTTTAGATAAGTATATTTACACGAACAAATTATTTTATATTTAATACATAATTTTCTGCTTGTATTTACTGAGTGTATTGTCTGGCATTGATGTGTTAAACCAGTCTATATCAGGGATAATAATTTTTTTGTTGAACTGATAGTTAGTCGAGTTTATAAAAAACGGATACAAGTGAAGGGGAAAAAGATAGAACTGGCGATAAACATTTATTTGGCTTATCCCATTCCCAAATGAGTCAGCGGGATTAGGTGCGATCGCACTCGATCCCGCTTTAATTCCACATCTACCTCATGAAATGCCGATTTTTAGAACCAAAACTAACCGCTAATTCCACATATGAAACAAAACGCAGATTAATTTTAAGATATATGACAGAATCACAGCGTCCAGCAAATTCGACACCGATCGCAACCCGTAATATCCCACCACTACCCCCACCACCACCAGCAAGCTTAAGCACCCAGCGTCAGGCTACGCAAACGCTGGACATGACACTAGAAAAGACTGCTAACCGTGCCGCGATGAATATTGCACCACCTCCCCCACCAAGTTCTGTACCTGTTGCCTCTCCGAGTCCGGGTACTCCACCCCCAATGCCCGGTGCAGTTCGATCAAAAAACAGTCCGGGAATGACTTTATCCCAGTTGATTAAAGAAGCTTTCGATAAAGGTTTTTCTGATATTCATTTGGGTGTGGGTGAAGTGCCTCGCTTCCGCAGCCGAGGAGAAATGATGCAAACAGAATATCCAGAAACGGATAAAGAGACTTTTGTCAGTTGGGTGCGGGAGGTGCTGACAGAAGGAGAAATGAAGCAGTTTGAAGAAAATCTCGAATTTGACGGAGCAACTCAGTACGACTTTGCCCGCGTGCGGATTAATATTTTTGACTCCCTCAAAGGCTATGCGATGGTGATGCGGTTAATTCCGCTGAAAATCCTGACTATGGAACAATTGAACTTGCCTACAGTTTTTCGCGATCTTTGCCACCACCATAAAGGTTTGATTTTGGTGACGGGTCCCACTGGTTCTGGTAAATCCACTACAATGGCAGCGATGGTTGATTACATTAATAGGGAGATGGCTAAACACATCATCACCATCGAAGATCCAATAGAATTTGTCCACAAAAGCCAAAAATCGTTGGTTAAACAACGGGAAGTAGGAATGCATACCCGAAAATTTGACAACGCTTTAAAAGCAGCTTTGCGGGAAGACCCAGATTTGATTCTGGTCGGGGAAATGCGGGATAAAGAAACGGTGAACACTGCCCTAAAAGCCGCTCAAACAGGTCACTTGGTCATGGGAACCCTCCACACCAACAGCGCGGTGAAAACGATTGAGCGGATTCTTAATCTTTTCTCTGCTGGAGAACAGGATGCCATGCGGGTAGCGCTTGCTGAGTCTTTGGTGACAGTCATTGCTCAAGGTTTGTGTCGCACCACTGATGGCAAGCGTGCTGCTTTCCACGATATCCTAATTAATACCGACGCAGTTAAAGAATGGGTGAAAGACGGTAAATATGATGAAATTGGCGAGTTGATGAAACAAGCTGGTTTTGATGGCATGATTACAATGAATCAGTCTCTGCTAAATCTTTATCAAGAAGGTCGCATTACTGAAGAAACAGCTTTGGAGATGTCACCAACTCCTAACGAAATGGCACAGTTTCTCCGAGGTCGAGTTTAAAAATTAGGGAGGGGGAGTCAAAAGTCAATAGACAAACGTCGTGAAAATGAATGTAGAGACTATTCTGTGCTACGTCTCTACAATGGTTTCAGATAACGGATCATTATTCCCCCAATCCCCAATCCCTTGAATCCAGATAAACCACTTTTACCCCAGTTGTTTAAGGGCATTGCGCTATTTACACCTGGAGGAGATTTAATTTATTGCATCGACCCTGCCAAAAAAGGTCGATGGCATTCGCATTTGTGCGCTTTTTTACAAGAAATTTTAGGCTTGCCAGAACCGCCTCATTTTTTAGTGCCTTGCTACACGGCAACTATTGACCATTGGTTAGATCCGCGCACTCAGCAAGTACGAATTTTTGCGGAAGCTTATCCGTTGGTAATGCGACATCAAGCTGTGCTGAATGCTATTTTTGGCACGGGGAATTTAGTTTGGCATTCCTCTCCGTGGCAAGAGGGATTGTGCGATCGCATGGTATTATCTAGTTATCGATCTTCATTTGAGCAACTTTGGCAAGACCATGATTTAATTGTGCGTTTAGAGTTCTCTGAAGCTCAAGTATCTCCAGAACCGATCACTGCAATCCAAAAAGCCGAAGCGAAAACCCAAGGCTTTGTTCTTCGCTTATTTGTTGCCGGACATAGTGCCAACACTGAGCGCATCCTTAAAAATTTACACCAATTGTTAGAGCGATCGCTTAAGTATCCTTACACTTTAAAAGTTGTTGATGTTTTGACAAATCCTGAACAAGCAGAACTCGATCAGGTTTCAGCAACTCCCACTCTAGTTAAAGTTTGGCCCCACCCAATTCGGCGAATGGTTGGTAATCTGGATAATGTGGAAAAAATCTTGCAAATGTTAGAAACTAAAAAAGACACATTGTAGAGACGTTTCGGTGGAACGTCTTACAAGTTTCCCATCGCATAAGCAATGATAAGATTTAATAAAATTAGCGGCTTCAACGGTTGATAGCATCCAGAAGTAGTTTAAAACTGACTGCGCTCCCAAATAGTTTACACTCAAATACAGTTCCATCTCTAAGGGGCGATCGCGCTAAGTAAATTTAAACCAAGAAAATTATATTGGAGAGTGTATCGCTTGAGAAAATGGAGAGTGTCAATCAGTCATTTAGATTATAACTGGAACTTAAATGCTTTTGCACGCGACACTTTCCTAGACTCGTGAGTAGTTAGTGTTTCAGATCGAAAAAGTTGGTTTTGGATATTTACACAAATCGACACTGACGAGATCTGACTGCACCCAAGGCGAGAAAGTAGGATGGGATAATAGTGAAATTGCGACCAAAAAATTATTTAGAGCGATCGTGGATTGTACGCTTTGGAGCTGCTATGCTGCTTTTTGGTCAAGTTTGGCTGCATTTACTCCAAGGAAAAATGCACAACCGTCATATTATGGAACATATGATAAAAGCAGGACCTGGTTCTATATTTCCAGTTTTGCTGGTGAGTGGTTTTGCAGGGATGATTTTTACCATTCAGACGGCAAGAGAATTAGTCCAATTTGGTGCAGTAAATGCTGTTGGTGGTGCTTTTGCTTTAGCTTTCTGCCGAGAATTAGCTCCCATTTTGACAGGTTGTATAATTGCCGGACAAGTCGGTTCTGCTTTTGCGGCAGAAATTGGTGCAATGCGAGTCACAGAGCAAATTGATGCACTTTATATGCTGAGAACCGATCCAATTGATTATTTAGTTCTTCCCAGGGTCATTGCTTGCTGTTTGATGGTACCGTTATTAACAATTTTTGCCTTAGTTATCGGCATAGCTGGCGGAGTTTTTGCCGCCTTCCAATTTTACCAGATAGCGCCGGAAACATTTTTAGAATCAGTTAGAAGTTTTTTAGAACCGTCAGATTTGGTGATTATTGTGCTGAAAGGATTTCTCTTTGGTTCAATGATTGCTGTCGTCGGTTGCAGTTGGGGACTAACTACCAAAGGAGGAGTAAAACAAGTAGGAGAATCAGCAACAGCGGCAGTTGTTACTACTTGGGTGTCAATTTTTGTGATTGACTTTGTTTTAGCTTTGCTGCTATTTGATAAACCAATATTGTAGACGATAATAACATTGTAACCGTCGTAGAGACGTTCCGGCGGAACGTCTTTACATGAGAAGCAATTTAGCGAAAATGATATAATAAAATATTTACTAAAAAATAACACTCCTTGTTAGGAGTGTCTGAACAAAAAACTTAATTTATAATACTCTTCCTAGACATTAAAGCGGAATAACATCACATCTCCTTCTTGCACAACATACTCTTTACCTTCACTTCTAACTAACCCTTTTTCCTTCGCCGCAGTCATCGAACCAGTCGTCACCAAATCATTGTAAGCAACAGTTTCAGCGCGAATAAATCCCCGCTCAAAATCAGTGTGAATTACACCAGCAGCTTGAGGTGCAGACATTCCAGCATGAATTGTCCAAGCACGGGTTTCTTTTTCCCCAGAGGTAAAATAAGTTCTTAAACCCAAAAGCGTGTAAGTTGCACGAATCAAAGATTTTAAACCACCTTCTTCTACGCCTAAAGATGCGAGAAAATCAGCTTTATCTTCTTCTGGTAAGTCAATTAATTCTGATTCAACTTGAGCGGAAACCACTACAACTTGAGCATTTTCTTGGCTAGCAATTTGGCGAACTTTTTCCACATAATCATTACCACTTGCCAAGTCATCTTCAGATACATTAGCCGCATAAATAATCGGTTTACCTGTGAGTAATCCCAATCCTTTAATTATCTCGGTTTCTTCTTCTGTCAAACTAAGTTGACGGACTGATTTGCCTTCGTTTAATGTTGCTGCTAATTTCTCTAAAAGTGCTAATTCTATCTGTCCTTCTTTGTTAGTACGCGCTAGTTTGCGAGTGCGTTCAATACGACGTTCAATTTGTGACAAATCAGCTAAACCGAGTTCTAAATTGACGATTTCAATATCCCGCACTGGATCTACTGAACCGGCAACGTGGATAATATCATCATTATCAAAACACCGTACCACATGAACGATCGCATCCACTTCTCGAATGTGGGAGAGAAATTGATTTCCCATTCCCTCTCCTTTACTTGCACCTTTAATCAAACCGGCTATATCGACAAATTCCACCTGAGCCGGGACAATCTTTTTAGCAACGGAAATCTTTGCCAAAACATTTAAACGTTCATCTGGCACAGAAACAATGCCGACATTCGGGTCTTTCGTACAAAAAGGGAAATTAGCAGCTTCAGCCTTGGCATTTTCCACCAAGGCATTGAACAAAGTAGATTTTCCCACGTTGGGAAGTCCAACAATTCCGGCTCTTAGCATTTTGGATTTTAGATTTTAGATTTTGGATTAAAGTCCAATCACTATCTTACAAACTACCAAGAATTAGTTTTAAACAGGTTCAGGAATTGTTTGGGGAATTGGACTAGGAACAGGCTGCGGAATGGGAGCGGGTACAGTTTGTGGTATCGGTTCAGGTATTGGTTGGGGAATCGTTGGTTCCGGATTAGGTGTGGGACTAGGTAGCGGATTCGTTTCTGGAGTGGGAATCTGTGGTTCGGGTATAGAAATAGCAGTGGGATAAATCATGATAAGTCTAATTAAATTATTCGACTTTCCCAACCTAGATGACAAGCAATACTGCCGACATCTCCCCAGCGGTTAATATTATTCAAAAATGCTGAATCAAAACCAAACACCTTTATTAGATGCTTTAAAAGCCAATGCAGCGCGTCTTCACGCGGCTTTTTACACCCCAGGACACAAGCGAGGACAAGGAATTTCACCCCGTTTAACTGATTTGCTTGGTGAAGCTGTATTTCGCGCTGATTTAACTGAGTTATCAGAGTTAGATAATTTGTTTGCACCCCAAGGAGTGATTCAGCAAGGGCAACAATTAGCGGCTGAAGCTTTTGGTGCTTCACAAACATGGTTTCTTGTCAATGGCTCCACATGTGGAATTGAGGCGGCAATTCTCGCGACTTGTGGCATGGGCGATAAAATTATTTTGTCACGAAATGTGCATTCTTCTGCGATCGCTGGTTTAATTCTTTCTGGTGCGACGCCAATTTTTGTTAATCCTGAATATGACCCAATTTTAGATATTGCTCACAGTATCACCCCTGCATCAGTGGAAGCAGCATTAGAACAGCATCCCGATGCGAAAGCGGTGATGATAGTTTATCCTACATATTACGGCGTTTGTGGAGATGCTCATGCGATCGCTCACATTACCCATCAATACAATATCCCTTTACTGGTAGACGAAGCACACGGCGCACACTTCGCATTTCATCCCCAATTGCCGATTTCAGCTTTAGCCACAGGTGCAGATTTAAGCGTACAATCGATTCATAAAACACTTGGGGCGATGACTCAAGCATCAATGTTGCACGTTCAAGGCGACAGGATAAACATTAACCGTGTAACTAAAGCTTTGCAATTAGTACAATCTACCAGTCCTAGTTACATACTTCTTGCTTCCCTAGATGCTGCACGTCAGCAAATGGCTTTACATGGCAAAGAGTTAATGTTTCGCACCTTGCAACTTGCAGATGAAGCTAGAACCCGCATCAGCCAAATTCCTGGATTGTCAGTTTTGGAAATTTCTCCCTCCTCCTTCGTAGCTTTAGATAAAACGCGGTTAACTGTGACGGTTTCTGACTTAGGTTTAACTGGGTTTGAAGCTGAGGAAATTCTTGATCAACTAGGTGTGACAGCAGAATTTGCATCAATGCAACATCTCACCTTTATTATCAGTTTGGGTAACACTGGGGAGGATATTCAGCAATTGGTGCAAGGTTTCATGACTCTTGCTCAGATGATGTCAGTTAACAAAAATAAAAAAAACTTGAAATTGCCCAAGCTTGTGTGGGATGATTTCATTAGTATGGATAATTCTGTGCGGATGTCGCCTAGAGAAGCTTTTTTTGCTGAAAGTGAAACAAGGCACATAGAAGAGACTAGGGAATGCATTTGTGCAGAAATTGTCTGCCCTTATCCCCCAGGAATTCCCATTTTAATGCCAGGAGAAACCATTACGGCAAATGCGATCGCCTATTTACAAAAGATTCTAGCAATGGGTGGGATGATTAGTGGTTGTGCAGATACTAGTTTGAAAAGTCTCAAAATTGTTAAATAATTAGGATTTATATCATGTCCGTTTAGTTGATAGTGCATGGTGGATAGCAGGGTAAGAGTACTTTTTTGGCGTTGCTGAATTGAGGTATGAATCTGGATGTAGAGACGTAGCACTGCTACGTCTAATCAAGGATTTTGGTATTATGTAAAATCCTGCGTCATACATGAAATCAGCAACGCCACTTTTTTTATAACGCTAGGACTATCAACCAACTATCAACTAATATCATGTCCGTTTAATTAACAGTAATAAAAACAACGCAACCGTCGTAGTAGTCTGTCAACATAAAAATGAAGGATGTAGAGACGCGAAATTTCGCGTCTCTACAAGGTTTCGGATAGTACAAACAATCCCTCAAAATCAAATTGACAGACTAGTAGAGACGTTCCGCCGGAACGTCTTTACAATTGTAAGTAATTTACCGGACATGATATAACAACCAACCAAGAACCTATTCAACATCTTTAATGCGGGTTTTCCGTTCGAGAATCTCCTTCAAAACCAAGGTGACAACTGCTAGCAATGCTAACAATACAGCAGCAGAGTAGGCAGCTTCGGTTTCATACTGCTTGTAAGCGTCTTCCACAAATAAAGGTAAACTTTGAGTTTTGCCACCGATGTTTCCGGAAACTACCGATACAGCTCCGAATTCACCCATTGCTCTGGCATTTGTCAAAATTACGCCATATAATAAACCCCAGCGAATACTTGGCAAAGTGACACGCCAAAATGTCTGCCAATCGTCTGCACCCAAAGTTCTGGCTGCTTCTTCTTGATCTTTGCCGAATTCTTCTAAAACTGGGATTACTTCACGGGCAACAAAGGGCATTGTGACGAATGCTGTGGCTAGCACCATTCCCGGAAAGGCAAAGATAACCTTGATGCCATGCTCCTGGAGCCAGCCACCAAACCATCCATTTCGCCCGTAGAGTAGTACAATCATCAAACCTGCGACAACCGGCGAGATCGAAAAAGGTAGGTCAATAATGCTGAGGACGAAAGCACGACCAGGGAATTTGTGACGGGTGATTGCCCAAGCTGCACATAAACCAAATACCGTATTTAAAGGTACAGTAATTACAGCTAGTATTAGTGTCAACCAAGCTGCATGAAGAAAGGCAGGATGGGTTAGGTTAGATAGAAATGGACCAATCCCCTTTTTGAAAGCTTGGAAAAAGACGTTAGCAGCAGGGATGTAGAGAACTAAGCCTAAATAAGCGATCGCTATCCCAATCAAAATAATTGGCACCCAATTTCTCGATTTTACAGGTTTTTGGGGTTTTGGATCTGTGGCACCTGAATGAATCCGGGGTGGAAAAGAGGTTTCATTTTGTGTCATATCTTCTTGCCCAAGCTTGTAAAAGATTAATTCCGATTAACAACACCAAGGAAATCAGCAATAACACAGTACCAATTACAGTTGCCCCAGAATAGTCATACTGCTCTAATCGCTGGAAAATCAGTACAGGTGCAATCAAATCTTTGAACGGAGTATTGGAAGCGATAATTACCGTTGAACCATATTCCCCAACTGCACGGGAAAAACCCAAGGCAATACCAGTTAAAATGGTCGGAAATAAAGGTGGAAAAATCACCTTCGAGAAAGTTTCCCATTGACTTGCTCCCAAACTCCAGGCAGCTTCTTCAATTTCGCGTTCCATTTCCTGAAGTACAGGTTGCACTGTCCGCACGACAAAGGGCAGAGATATATAGGTCATTGCCACTGCTACCCCCAAACGAGTGAAAGATACTTTGATACCTAAGGGTGCCAGCAACGAACCAACCCAGCCATTATCGCTGTAAACTGTTGCCAGAGTTAACCCCGCAACCGCTGACGGCAGCGCAAAGGGTAAATCTACCGAAGCTTCAACAATCCGTTTCAAGGGAAATTGATAGCGAACTAAAACCCAAGCAATGAGAGTACCAAAGACTCCATTCAGCAGAGATGCAATTAGTGACGTGGTAAAAGTGACATCATAGGTTGCCAATGCGATGGGACTAGTCGCGATTTCCCAAAACTTAGCCGGGGGTTCGGTACCCGCTTTCAGAAACATCGCGGTTATAGGGATAAACAACATTACCGTGAGGTATCCCACAGTAATTCGCCATGTCCAAGGAATTCTAGACAAATTACTTAAGAATCTCTTCCAAACCGGAGGTTCTGGGGGAATGAGTTGCCGAGGGGAGGGAGGTGAGGAGACTGCCATTTTGATGAGAGGGGAGGGGGGAGGGGGAGAGGGGGGAGAGGGGGGCAATACGGTTCGGTTAAGGTTTTTTGATGAAAATTATAGATCACAAAGACGCGATAAATCGCCGTCTTTACAATAGATCCGTCCTTTGTAGAGACGGCGATTTATCGCGTCTCCTGCCTTAGCCGAACCGTATTGGGAGAAGGGGGAGAAATATTTCTTTTTTCTTACCCTTTACCCCTCTGAAAAATAACTATTTCTTTTGAGCTTGAATTTTGTCGAAAAGACCACCATCTGCGAAGAATTTTGTCTGCACGGTATCCCATCCACCGTAGTCACCAACTGTACCGAGGGTTTTGACTTTGGGATATTTGCCGGCAAGTTCTTTAGTTGCAGGTGCTGTCTCGTCAACTGGTCTGAATCCCAATTTGGCGAATTCTTGCTGTGCTTCGGGGCTATAAAGGTATTTGACGAAACCTTCTGCTACTTCTCTTGTGCCGTGCTTATCAACGTTTTTGTCTACAACTGCGATGGGGTTGTCGATGGATATGTTGACATCAGGGACGATATAACTTACTTTTTCGCCTTTTTGTTGTGCTAAGATAATTTCGTTTTCGTAGTTAATTAAGGCATCTCCTTGACCTTGCTTGAAGAAGGCATCACTAGCTTCACGGGCATCTTTGGTCAAAAGTGGCACATTTGTATAAACTTTGGTGACAAAATCAGTGGCTTTCGCTTCATCTCCACCTGTTTTAATTACTGAATTCCATAGTGCTAAGAAATTCCAACGCGCAATACCTGATGTTTTCGGATCAGCGGTAATAAGTTTGACGCCATTTTTACCTAAATCTGCCCAGGTTTTGATGCCTTTGGGGTTGCCTTCTCTGGTGACTAAGACGGCAACTGATTTTGAGACAATGCCATTGTTGGGGACTTCTTTTTCCCATCCTGGTTGAATCAATCCAGCTTTCTCAATTTTTTGGGTGTCTAATGCTAGTGCTAAGTGGACGACATCGGCTTCTAAACCGTCGATAACTGCGCGAGTTTGTGAACCAGAACCACCGTAGCTTTGTTTTAAGCTGACGTTTTGGTTATGGTCTTTTTTCCACTGTTCGACAAATTTAGGAATAATTGCTTCGTGAACGGCTTTGGTGACTGCAAAGGAAACGAGGGTTAGTTCAACGTCTTTGTTGTTAGCTGCAACAGGACTAGCACCAGAACCCGCACTGCTATTAGCATTATCGCCATTTCCACCAGAACATGAGGCGATCGCAACACTCAATATCGCTCCCACCAAAAACATCGATACAAAGCCTTTGAAAGAACGCAATCTGAGTTTACATCTCAGATGCTCAATGGTAAACCCCGATTGCTTCAGCGAGCGTTGCCAAAAACTCATTTCTTATGCTCCTAATGAATCTACTATTTATTGATATACATACCGTGCAATAGATATTACAGCGCTGGAAGTAAAAATGCAAGAGATAATCTCCACTTTTTTTATAGGGAATTGGGAGATTTATAAGCGAGCGTTTTTAAATGCATCTTGACGCGTTAACATTAGACACAAGACATAGGAGCTAGTAGTCTGTCAATAAATAATTGATGGATAGATTAAGAGTAGAGACGGCGATTTATCGCGTCTTTCTAACCGTCAAAATAAAATTGACATAGGAGTGGAAAATAATATAGAGACGTAGCAGTGCTACGTCTCTACAAGGGTTTTGGATAAAGCATATTTAATTTATACAACCCTAGTCTTGGGTAGTTTTGGGGCAATATTATCTTGCCGTTACCGAAATCTCTATTACCCAAATTTTAGCGGCAAACCGTCTTGAAATACTAGTAATTCTCCTTCTTTGATTTGCGTCCAAACTTCGTTGTCAGTGAGGGGGGTAGTAGCGATCACAGCAACGCGATCGCTTGGAGTAGTCAATTCTTGGAAATCTACAGTTACATCTTGGTCAATCAAGTGAGCCGCAGCAAAGGGCGCTTGCCGTACAATATAATTAAGCTTGGTTGAACAGTGAGCAAAAAAATGCTCTCCCTCAGTTAACAAGTAATTAAAAGTACCATAAATAGAAATTGAATCGGTAATTTCTCGAAGCGCTAAATATAGTTCTTTAACGTTTGGCTGACATAATGGAAAACGTTGTCTTAACGTTTCTAGTATCAAACAAAACGCTCTTTCACTATCGGTATTGCCGACAGCATGATAAAACCCCATACATTGAGGGTGAAAATTTGGTAAATCTCCATTGTGAGCAAATACCCAGTACTTTCCCCACAATTCCCGACGGAAAGGATGGCAATTTTCTAAACTAATTTCCCCTTGAGTGGCTTTGCGGATATGGGCAATCACATGGGTAGAGTGGATAGGATAGCATCGTACTACCTCTGCGATTGGAGAACTAATGGAGGGTTTAGCATCGATAAAAAGCCGACATCCTTTGCCTTCAAAGAAAGCAATCCCCCAACCATCACTATGGTCGTCAGTTTTTCCTCCCCGTGCAGAAAAGCCTTCAAAAGAAAAGCAAATATCTGTGGGAACATTGCAGTTCATTCCGAGTAGTTGGCACATAGCGATCGCATCTGTGATAGATATTAATGCTGTTAGCCTCAAGATAGTTCAGAATGACTGATTTAATCTGGAGCGATCGTAACTTTAGCCCTTACTTGATTTGCACCAACAGAAGTTAAGTATTTTTTGTGTTTGCGGATAATTTATGGACATCTCCAGGGACTCAGAATCAACCACGGTTTCACTTCTGTTTTTTGGAGATGTCTAATACTCGACTAGAGTGCCCAAGGTTGTTAGCTGAGTGAATGTTTGCCAGCACTCCACCAAGACAAGGAACTAGAAGCCATGTCAAAAGGTGGTTTTTCTATATTCGTAGCCATTGTATCATTCCACTTGTTGTAAAAAGACATCATGGCAATTTGGCTGACAATCTCAGCGATAGCCTCATCTCCATAATGTTTACGCAGTTCTTCAAAATCTTCGTCTGTGACTGCATTGGGAAGCCTGTTAGCTTTTTCTGCAACATTGAGCGCTGCGCGTTCGGCATCGGAGAAACTGGGATGAGTCTTGTAATCATGAATGTTTTGAATCTTCTCCATCGGCAAACCATGCTTCAAAGACAGCACTGCACAATGTGAAGTACAATACATGCAACCAGCCGCACGAGAGGCAACATACATAACTAGCAATCTAAGTGGCATAGGGGTTTTTCCCTCTGCAAGCAAAACTGCGCCGGTTAATTCAACCACCGCTTTCATCACCGCAGGCTTATGCCCCATTGTGAGATAGTCATTGGGGAGGAATCCGAAAAATTCCTCAAGTTGCTTGAACATTTCATCATGTTCAGCTAGTGAGGCAAGGGGTTTAGGTTCAAGTCTTGGCATGGTTGCCTCCTGTAATGTTTTTTAATATTTGCTAAGTCGATCATTGTTTGGATTAAAACCTTCCTTGCGGGTCGTGCTTATCAAGTCTAACCCACTGCCGAAATGTTCTCAATATAATGTGATGTATATATTATTAAAAACAAAGTGTGTCAAACAAAATTCCCAAGCAGATTTATATAGAACCGCGTCAAGAACATCTGCTAAAAGCGATCGCTCAACAAGCTGGTGTAAGTGAAGCAGAAGTTATTCCCTCGTGTATTGACCTTCATCTAAGTAGAATCACTGCACCCCAGATTGATATCGCAGCATGGGAAGCGGAAAAAGAATTTATAAAAGAAATCAAAACTCGACCTGTTAAACTTGGATATCGAGATTGGCAGCGTGAAGACCTTTATGAACGATAGGGTTTTAATTGATACGAATATTCTGGTTTACATTTATGACCCGTTTGATACCGCAAAACAAGAACGTGCGATCGCAGTTTTTGATCAATTATAGGACTTACGCACTCTCTACGAATTCTTGGCGGTTCGATAAATTAAGCTTTTTGACGATTTTTGCGTAAGTCCTGAATTAATTCGTTCTCGTCCAAGGAGCGATCGCAACTGTTGCGCTAAAATATATAACACGACACTGCAACAGATGCTTAAAGACGCGATCCAAGGTTGGCTTGAAGTTGGTAGCGAGAATGAGGAACTTGAAGCGGATAAACAGTTGATTGAATTATCCCTATGAAATCTGTTTCCGGCAAAGCCTTATGTAAAATTATGTTAATGCACAAGGCTCTTAACCTGATGCTACGCTAGCAGAAGATAACAGCAGAGGTGGGGTTGCAATGAGCCAAGTTTTAACGCTGGAATTAAGCGATGAGATGTATACATTCTTAAAGCAACAAGCTGAAGTTGCAGGTGTATCCATATCAGAGTGGATAGCCACTTCTCTTGAACAACAATCCGGTTTGCAGAAAAAACAGCAAAATGAGGTAGAAAAAGAAGCTGCACGTCAGCGTTTCCGTCAACATGCTGGAAGTATTGACTTGGGCTACCCTACAGGAGTAGACAATGAAAGCATTGATACTGATTGTGTGATGCTGTTAGCTTTGTGCTAATGCGTGACCGTGGGATTAATAAAGCACTAACGACAGATCACCACTTTGAGCAGGAAGGCTTTCAGCGTTTGCTGCTACCTTAATAGTCAAGTTGTAAAAATAACTAATACCATTTCTTTGTGAGGCTGCGCTTAATAACCCGACGAGTAAACTCGCGGCTACACGTACAAAGCCCAACCGACCTGGGCTAATTAGGCGCATCTTCATACAGAATTGGTATAAGGACACTCATAAGAGAGTGTCCCTATTAGACATCTCCAGAAAACAATGTAGAGACGTAGCACTGCTACGTCTAATCAAGGGTTTGGGGCAACGCATAGTTCAATTCGGTCGATGTCTATTAGACATCTCCAGATTCATACGTAAAGACGTTCCGCCGGAACGTCTCTACAAGGGTTTCGGGTAACGCATAATTAAATTCGGTCGATGTCTATTGATCTCAAACTAATCGCAAATTCAAAATTACTTGCCGTTACCGTTGCCATTAATAGTCACAATACGATCGCTAAGTTTTTCCGGCACCTCTTGCAAATGATCGTATTGCCAGTGGAAGGAACCGACGCCTAAAGTAAGCGATCGCACTATTACTAAATAATGTAAGGCTTATAAAATAAGCTTTTCATCTTTATTGAAATTTTTTCCTACTCTGCGATCGCTCTCCCGATTTTCAAGCTATAGAAACAGACTGCGAATCCGGTAGAAAAGCTAGCACAATATCACGCTCAAGAATACCTTTATTAATTAAGTCCTGAGTAATTCCACATTCCATACCATCGTATTCAATTATTACTTTCCCATTCTCAATAATTACATAGATCAGGTTGCCACGTACCCGCTTTCCTCTATCCCAACCAACCTGCATCAGAGCATAGCGATCGCGCATCTCGTCAAATATGACATCTAAGCGAATGTTACCGTGAGATGGGCGTAGTTTGGCATAATCACTAATTACCTGTTTGACGATTTCTCTGCTTGTGGTGATGGTATCCATTGGCTTACTTCCTTTTTCTCTAAATCTACAATAATTAGCTTTAAAGGTAGTTGAGCGATCGCTAGTTTTCCAATTGGTTCAGTAAATATGTCGCTGTAGGTTGCTTCAGAAACAGCAAGATAAAGGTCACGTTCTGGATCGACTTGATTAAGTAACATGCGATATAGCGTATATTGACCAATAGCTTGCTCTAACTCAGCTACTTGAGATCGACCACGAAATTGCTTGATTTCAATGGCAATGTGTTTATTCCCCTGTCGAACTCCAATAAAGCCGCTTGCACCAAGATCCACAAATAAAAAACGCTCACCATAGGAAATAACATAGGGATCGTCCGTAATTTCCCAACCGTCTTTGATAATTGCCTCTTTAACAGTTTCGTGAATGGAGTCTCTGGCTGGCACTTTATTCTAATTCTCCTCGGAATGCACGATTTTGAAGGGAGGCAAAGTTACTCATTGGACTACTCTATACCTCCCATCTGTCTTTCAAGTGACTGCCGCACCGGACTTTCAACCATTAGCCCGGAACTTAAAGTTCCGGGCTAATATTGATTCTAGACTAATTGCAAATTCAAAATTACTTGCCGTTACCGTTGCCATTAATAGTCACAATACGATCGCTAAGTTTTTCTGGCACCTCTTGCAAATGATCGTATTGCCAGTGGAAGGAACCGACGCCTAAAGTAAGCGATCGCAACTCTACTATAAAGTCGTGCATTTCGGCTTGGGGCAAATAAGCTGAAATATTGTCCCATCCTTGCCAATCGTTTCTTCCTTCATAACCCAAAATTTGCCCCCGTTTACCACTTAAAAGTTGCAGCGCTTTCGAGGTAAAATCGCTGGGGGTTGTCACTTCCACATGCAGAATTGGTTCTAGCAAAATGGGTTCTCCTTTAGGTATTCCCGTTTGCATTGCTAATCGGGCAGCTTGCTTAAAGGCTTGTTCGGAACTATCAACGTTATGATAGGAACCATTTGTCAAAGTTACCGCTACATCGACCACAGGGAAGCCTAAGGGACCATGTGTTAAAAACTCCCGCACACCCATTTCTACCCCAGGAATGTATTGTTTAGGAATGACACCACCGACAATGCGATCGCTAAAATTAAAGCCTTCACCGCGTCCTAAAGGTTTAATATCGAGAAAAACATCGCCAAATTGTCCATGTCCACCGCTTTGGTGTTTGTAGCGCCCGTGAATCGATTCTACAGCTTTGCGGATGGTTTCTTTATAAGGTACTTGCGGCAACTGAGTTGTCATTGGTAAATTATACTTGCGGTGCAGTCTGTCTAAAGCGACTTGCAAATGTATTTCACCTTGTCCCCAAAGAATAACTTCGTGAGTATCACCGTGTTGTTCCCAAGCAAGAGATGGATCTTCTTCTAACAACTTAGCGATCGCACTACTCAGTTTAACTTCATCGTTGCGCTTTTCGGGAGTAATTGCCAGAGCATAAACTGGTTCTAATTGTTCAGCTTTTGGTAATTCTTTCAATTGGTGTGTAGAAAGTGTATCCCCAGTTTTGACATTTTCTAAACGGCTTAAAGCGACGATTTCCCCCGCATCAGCTACTTGAAGCGATTTCTGTTGTTGTCCCATGAGGCGATAAATTCCCCCAGCACGAACACCGTTGAGGAGAATACCATCTGTTAGTTTACCATGCCAAACACGCACTAGAGAAAGTTTGCCACCTTGAGGAGTGTAATAGGTTTTTATAACTTGCGCTATGGTAGTATTGCCTTTAAGGTCTTTTAAACGGCGTTCTGCGGTGGTTTCTGGTTCCGGTGCTTCGCGTAATAAAGCTTCTAATAAAGGTCGCACACCATAATCAAGTTCGGCAATACCAAAGAAAACAGGTACTACTAAATCTGCGCTTAATTCAAGTTTTAAATCTTTGAGAATTTCTTCTTGGGATGGTTCGATGTCTTCTAAAAGTTCTTCGAGTAAATGATCGTCAAAATTTGCTAAAGCTTCGAGCATTTCTGCTCGTGCTATGTGTTCTTCTTCTTTAAGAGATTCGGGAAACGGGATGGGATCGGCAGGTGCCCCCGGATGATATTGATAAGCTTGTTCAGTTACTAAATCGATAAAGCCGGTTAGCTGTTCCCCATTCATGATGGGATATTGATGTGCTACCAAAGGACGACTAGAAACAGCTTTGAGAGCGTGTAAAGTTTCTAAAACATGGATATTTGCCCGATCCATTTTGTTCACAAAGACGATATGGGGTATTTCCCAATCGTCAAGGAATTTAAATAAAGGTGCTAGGGTAAGGACACGTTCGCGTATCGGTTCGCAAACTACAATTGCTGCATCGACTCCTATTAAAGCGTTGTAGGTTTCCTGGGCAAATTCTACCGAACCGGGACAATCAATAAAGGTAAAGCGAATATCGTTGTATTGGGTGGTTGCTGTGCTTACTTCAACACTCATGTGGCGATCGCGTTCTACTGCGGTACCATCTCCTATTGTACTACCATCTTTGACATTGCCTTTGCGGGAAATTGCTCCTGTGACAAATAACAAACTTTCTAGTAATGTGGTCTTTCCGCTTAAATAAGGACCGACTATTGCAACGTTTCGCGAACCTGATTTTACTTTTTCGTTCATAAAACCTCCTTTGCGGTGGCTTAACCAGCCGCATATGCAGATTTATTTGGGAATAAAAATCTTGATACACGATTGTTATCCCCTCTTTAATTTGTCATTATCCTTCTTTTAACCTAGTTAACAAAAAATCGTAGCTTGTTGTAAGATTTATCTGAAGAAAATTTAAGTTGTACAAACTTTGATACAAATTTCCAAAGTTTTGTAAAAACATTGAGTTAAAACAAAACTTTTTGTGAATAAAACGTCACTAAAGGTGTTACGAGGAGCGAAAATTCATGAGATTATCATTCTATAAATATCCCATAGGAAGGCTGATAAGTTTGATTTTGTTGGGTAGCGGGATTATCTTACCGTCTTTCCCTGCTTCTGGTACTCCTGTAGAGACGCGAAATTTCGCGTCTCTACAGGAGCGAAATTTCGCGTCTCTACAATTCCCTTCTCCCCTGAAGTTGGCGCAATATAATAGTAATCAAAGTGCTACAGATTGGTTAAATCAAGGCTTGCAGGCGATAAATGTCGGCAGAGTAGAAGATGCGATCGCTTCTTTTAACCAAGCAATTAAGCTAGACCCGAATTTGGCACCAGCACATTATAATTTAGGGTTAGCCCTGCGACAAGTGGGACAATTACAACCTGCGGCAGATGCATTTTATCGCGCAACTCTAGTTGATCCTAAATTTGCTCCCGCTTTTGCTAATTTGGGGGGAGCGTTGTTGGAAGGTAATAATTTCCAACAGGCAAATGATTACTTACAACGAGCTTTACAACTTGATTCAAAGCTAGGTTTTGCTCATTATAATTTTGGTTTGCTGCGAGAGCAACAAGGCGATTGGGATAAAGCGATCGCATCTTTTAAAAAAGCAATGGAATATAGTAAAAATGCACCAGAACCAGCTTATCATCTGGGGATATCTTATCTTCAGCAAAACAAAGTTGATCAAGCAAAAGATGCATTTCGCAAAGCAGTGAAAATTAATCCTAAATATTCCGAAGCTCATTACAGTTTGGGAACAATTTGGTATAACCAAAAGAAACCAAAAGAAGCTTTAGAAGCATTTAGAAAATCTGCTGAGGCAAACACAAATTATCCCAATGCTTATTACGGTGCGGGGTTAGTTTTTATGCAATTAAGACAATATCCGGAAGCTGCACAGGTATTACAATATGCCAGAGATTTATATAATTCTCAGAATAATACTTTGTGGGCAAGAAATGCCGAACAATTGTTACAACAAGTACAGAATTTAAATTATCAACCCCGTTAAGGTGCGATTGCTTCACATTGCGTAACAATAGAATTATTGGTTTGACTGGTGTCGTCGCAAATTGTTCCCATGAGAATACAAATGTACAAGCAAAAGCGCCTCAAGAGTCAATTTTTATTTGGCGATCGCTGGTTTGATCGACATGCAATTGTTCGCAACATGGAGGCTTTCCAAGACTTAATTGTTATAGTTCTGTGTTTGACTTTGTTCGTTGTGATGGTAATGCAGTTGTGGGGGATATTCACTGCCCTCACAACTGCATTAGACTATAAACATGTGACTTCCAAGATGCTATTTATCTTGATTCTGGTTGAGTTATTCCGATTGCTCATGGTTTACTTACAAGAACATAGCATTTCTGTCGGTGTAGCAGTGGAAGTCACAATTGTATCTGTATTGCGAGAAATAGTTGTTCACGGAGCGTTAGAAATTTCTTGGATGCAAACAGCCGCAATGTGTGGCTTGTTATTTATTCTTGGTACGCTATTAGTAGTGTGTGCGAAAACACCACATATGGATTGCATTAGTGCTAGCACCAAATATTGTCCTATTAGGCATCGAGGAGGTAAAGAACATCAAAACGAATTCTCACATTATAGTGATGAAAATAAACCCATTGCATAATAGACATCTCCCAAAAATATGTAGAGACGTAGCAGTGCTACGTCTCTATAAGGGTTTTGGATAGCGCATAATTAATTTCGGTCGATGTAATTATGCAGCTATTCATGAGGTACAGAATATTGAATTAACCGCAGATGAAGATAGATAAACGCAGATGGACGCAGATAAGTAGTTTTGGGCGAATGTAATTCGCTACTACACAGGCAAAGTCCGCCTACGCGGACTAACACAAACATCTTGGCTTTTCAACCCACCTCCGTGGGTTTTGTTTGTGTAGCCGCGAATTATATTCGCTTTTCAAACAACCTCTTAAATATAATTGAGCGATAAATCGCTCACTACGTTGTAGAGTAATATACAGTGTATCTATTTATGGGAGCAGAATTATGGTTTTTGCTGGCAAACCACCAAACAATTTAGGTGTGAAGAATGGTAAATTAGCACCTTGTCCTAATAGCCCTAACTGCGTTTCTAGTCAAAGTTCAGATGTCGGTCATGCAATTGCACCCCTGACTTACAACTCTACCCCAGAACAAGCGATCGCTAAACTTAAAGGTGTGATTCAATCTTTGCCTAGAACTAAAATCGTCACAGAAAATAACGATTATTTGTATGCAGAATTTAAAAGCGCGTTGATGGGATTTGTCGATGATGTAGAATTTTATCTAGACCGCAAAGCTAACGTTATTCAAGTACGCTCGGCGTCGCGTTTAGGTCAAAGCGATTTGGGTGTAAATCGCAAACGGATAGAGACGATTAGAGCTAAATATAATTCAGAGAAGAATAATTAACCGCAGATAAACGCGGATAAACGCGGATAAAGCAAGATATTTAATCAACTTTTATCGGCTTTTATCATCGAAACTAGCTTTAATACGAACGGTATTGGATTAGAGTTTAGCCGAAGTTTAATATAACTAACTTTAGCTAGAGGAAAGTTAATCACTTTCTGTGTAGCATATTTAATCAGTTCTTGTCACAAAAAGTGCATCATGATGACCACAGCAGTTAGCACCATAACCGTTTCCCCGATGGATCGGTATAATCAGGAGTTAATTGATAATCTTCATCCTCCAAATTGGGTTAACCCTGAACCTGCACCGAGTTACAATTTGGTTGTAATTGGTGCAGGTACGGCTGGGTTGGTGACTGCTGCGGGTGCCGCAATGTTAGGTGCGAAAGTGGCTTTGATAGAAAAGCACTTGATGGGCGGTGATTGTACTAATGTGGGTTGTATACCATCAAAAACTCTGATTCGCTCTGCACGGGTAGTTGCAGATGTCTATTACGCACAAGAATTTGGCATTGACAACCGTCATCAAATTAACATTGATTTTCCCGCAGTGATGGAGCGGTTGCGACGAATCCGAGCAGAAATTAGTCCCAATGATTCTGCTAAACGCTTTCAAGAAGAGTTTGGTGTTGATGTGTTTTTTGGCGAGGCTCGATTTAAAGATAGTGATAGGGTAGAAGTGGGCGAAAGTGTTTTACACTTTAAAAAGGCTGCGATCGCTACAGGTTCGCATCCCACTAAATTACCCATTGATGGTTTAAATGAAACAAAATATCTGACTAATGAAACCGTGTTTTCTCTGACACAATGCCCAAATCGATTAGCGGTAATTGGCGGAGGTTACATCGGTTGCGAATTAGCTCAGACTTTTCAACGCTTAGGTTCACAAGTTATTTTACTACAAAGAGGTTCGCGTTTACTCAGTCGTGAAGATGCAGAAGCAGCAAAGATTATTCAAAAAGCTTTTGTGCGCGAGGGTATTGAGTTACGTTTTGAGTCTAAAATTAAACGCATTGAACACGACAATGTAGAAAAAGTCATTCGTTACGAGATTAACGGACAAGAGGAAGTGCTTGGAGTTGATGAAATTTTAGTCGCGACTGGGCGATCGCCTAATGTAAAAAATTTGAATCTCGAAGCTGTGGGTGTACAATATGATGAAAAGCAAGGCATTATAATCAATGACTACTTACAGACAACTAATCCCCGCATTTATGCAGTAGGGGATGTTTGCATGAAGTGGAAATTTACACATGCTGCTGATGCTGCTGCTAGAATTGTAATTCAAAATGCCCTGTTTTCGATTCTTGGGGTGGGACGTAAGAAACTAAGTTCTTTAATTATGCCTTGGTGTACTTATACCGATCCAGAAGTAGCCCATGTAGGGATGTATCCGCAAGAAGCTGAGGAAAAGGGTATTGAGATTGATACATTTAGCGTTGCTTTTAAGGATGTGGATCGAGCAATCGTTGATGGGGAAACTGAGGGATTTACTAAGTTATATGTCAAGAAGGGAACAGATAAGATTTTAGGAGCAACGATAGTCGCTCGACATGCCGGTGAGATGATTAGCGAAGTGACCTTAGCAATAACTAATAATTTGGGTTTGAATGCGATCGCTAAAACAATTCATCCCTATCCTACCCAAGCCGAATCTATTCGCAAGGCTGCTGATAAGTATAGCATTGCCCGTTTGCACAGTGTGAAGAAGTTATCTTCGGCTTGGTTAGCGTGGAAACGTTAGGAGCGAAAATTAAATAATATCCGATTTCCTCCGATCTAATTCACCCCCTACCCCTCTTTTTATCAGAAAAATGGGTTTAAAACCCTGTGCTTCGTTTCCCGGCTTTGCGTGGTAGTATGTATATACCGCAAAGCCGACGGGCAACTTGACTCAACCGAACACGTCTTAGCAACGTGGTGTCCGGGCAAACGTTGCAAACGGTGTAGTACCGATGGGCTGTCGGGAATCCAAAACGCCTATGCAGACGGTTTGCCGGGGATTGAGGCAACTCAATCTAGGTCAAAGTCGAAAACCCGTAAGGAAGTAACTAGGAAATCTAAGAAGTGATTCTTAGAAGCTCCGTCCGCGACGGTCGGAGTCATGTCACTAATTAAGGCTACGGTGTACACACAAGTCGGAAAAATTCCATCCACCAAAGGTTTGCGGTGCGTTACGCTGGCGTGACAAAGCTAAATTGTTGTATTGAGGAACCCCAATACGGTTTGGATAAGGTAAATTGAATGAAAATCATAGATCACAAAGACGCGATAAATCGCCGTCTTTACAATTGTAGAGACGGCGATTTATCGCGTCTCTTGCCTTAACCGAACCGTATTGTGAGGAACCCATTAATCGTTTTGAGGAACCCATTAATCGTTTTGAGGAACCCAATAATCGTTTTGAGGAACCCATTAATCGTTTTGAGGAACCCAATAATCGTTTTGAGGAACCCAATAATCGTTTTGAGGAACCCAATAATCGTTTTGAGGAACCCAATAATCGTTTTGAGGAACCCATTAATCGTTTTGAGGAACCCAATAATCGTTTTGAGGAACCCAATAATCGTTTTGAGGAACCCATTTGTTATTTCGGCGTGTCCATAACACACCATACTGAGGTTAGAAACTGTTAATGGCACCTCTGACTAAAATCACTGTACTTTCTACACTGGATGCGATCGCTTCGGGAATATTACCTTGAATTGCTTGCTGTAACATTCCTTCTCGCGAAGCACCTAAAACCACTACATCATAACCCTCGGTTTTTACTAAGTTAATTATTCCTTCCGCAACCGATTCGGCTTTCACAGGTACAGCGGTAACAGTACTAGACAACTTGCGACGACGAATCAATTGGCGAATCGATTGTTCTAAAATTGTCATGTCTGGTTTTAACTCAGATGGTTTGAACACCCGTGTGAGACGAATTTGTGGATCGTTCCCCAACGTGACTAACGCAGGTAGCAATTTAATCGCCAATAAAGCATTGGGACCACCTGCCATTGGTACTAACCAACTGTTGAAATGAGGAGACAGGGAGAGGGGGAGAGGGGGGGATGAGGGAGATGAGGGGGATGAGGGGGATGAGGGAGATGAGGGAGAAATTTTTTCATGTCGTCCCCCTTGTCCTACTTGTCCCCCTTGTTCCCTTGTCTCAACATTCGTCGCTAACTTCACCAACAACAAATCGCAGGTAGCTTGCTTAATTAAGGTATCGACAACATTACCAAAAATCTTACCTGGGGTAGATGTATTTCCTTTCCATCCCATTAAAAGTATGTCTATATATTGTTCGTTGATAGTTTCTAAAATTGCTTGTGCTGCATCGTGGGCAACGCGAATTTGTGTATGTAGGGGAATTTCCCACTTTTTCGCCATAACTTCGGCTTGTCTAAGCAAGCGGCGACTTTTTGCAGTTCTGACTGTTGTTTCTGATGGGGAACTGTGGCGGGATACTAACATTACTTGGATGCATTCTATTTCATAATGGCGATCGCGAGCAATTGCGAAAGCCATTTCTAATAAAGTTGCTGCTGTTTCGGGATTAGCGATGGGTACTAATAATTTGCCTCTGCCAATGCTAGGCGATCGCGTTTGATAAACTATATAAGAAGGTTCTGGTTGCGGTCCTGACGATGGATTTGTACAATTAAGATGATCTGCTTCGGCGCGAATTATATCTGCACGGGTAATAATCCCAATCAGCCTTCGTCCTTGCAGTACCGGCAAGCGACTGATTTTATACCTATCAAGTAAATATAGTACATTGCTTAAGTTGTGGGTGGGTGATACTGTCACCGGACTGGTGGTCATGATTTCCTTTAAAAGGATATCATTTGCGAGATTGCGATCGCGTATTTTGAGTAAATCTGATTGAGTGACAATTCCAACTAACTTCCCTTCTTCTACCACCGGGAAACCACGGTGATGAGAATGGGCAAATGCCTGCATTGCTTCTTCTAAAGTTGTCTCTGCTTCTAGAGTTTCCACTCGTTCCTGCATTACTTGTTTTGCAGTTAACTGTGTCAATATTCCTTCACTAGAAGCTTGCTTATTTATAGTTATGCCATTTATAAACAATAGTTTGTCATACAATGACCCAGGCATAACTTTATCAGCAACTAAGTAAGATGTCACAGAAACAATCATTAAAGGTAGCACCAGATTGAAATCTGTAGTCATCTCAAATACAATCACAATTGCGGTGATTGGTACTTTAGAAACCGCGCTGAAAAATCCTCCCATTCCCGCTAGTGCGTAAGTTGTGGGAGAACCTACACCCAAAAGGTGAAACTCGCCTACACCGACTAAATAGCCTAAAGTAGAACCTAAGATGAGACTGGGTGCAAATAAGCCTCCTGGCGCTCCCGAACCAAATGCAATCAAAGTTAAGATAAACTGAGCAATAAAAGCGATCGCTGCCCATGAAGCATTAGCATTACCAGTAATTATCTGTTCTCGTAAGCCAGTATTATCACGAAAGTAAGCAGGCAACATTGCCATGATAATTCCCGAAACTAAACCAGCTAACGCCACCCGCAATGGTAAGCTGATATGCAGACTGCGATAAAATTTTATACTTGCAATTAAGCCGTTACTAAATACCGCACCTAGCAACCCCGCAAAAATTCCCAATAGTACGAAAAAGGGAATTTCCTGAATCGAGAAGCTGGCGTAATACTTGATCGATTCTAGATTAAGTAGCAAACTGCCACCACCCAACAGTCTGGATATTACCCCACCAATAAACGAAGCGATGATGGCGGTTCCTAGAGTTAATCCTGATAAATCTTGAAGTAACTCCTCCACAATAAAGAATACCCCAGCGAGGGGAGCGTTGAAAGCTGCTGCTAAACCCGCACCGGCACCCGCAGCAATCATTTGTCGGCGATGATCTGGAGAAGTGGGAACCAAGCGACTCATTCCCGCAGCTAAACCCGCACCTAATTGGACGGTAGGTCCTTGTCGTCCTAAAGTTATTCCCGATCCCAAAGCAATAATTGCACTAATTAACTTGATACCTGCCACGCGCCATGATAAGTTAATTGGAACATTCCCAAGGGAAGCTTTAACTTGAGGAATACCACTACCAGAAGCCTCAGGTGCAAATCTTTCCACTAGAAAGCCAGCCATAAAGCCAAAGCTCATACCAACTGCGGGTAATACAATCCACGCTGGGAAAATATGGGATGTATGAACTCGCCATGTACCCAAATATCCTGCACCAAATTTGAGGAAAACAGCAGATAAAGCGGCAACGACACCAATTAAACAAGCTTCGGCGATCGCTAAACCTCTTCTCGGCTGCCAAAAACTGCGAAAGCGCTGAGTCAGAACAGCAAGCGACATAAAATTAAAGATTTAAAGTATAAAACACCCATTAGTCAAAAGTCAAAAGTCAATGGTCAAGGGTCAAAAGTCAATAGTCAAGGGTCAATGGTCAAGGGTCAAAAGTCAAGAGTCAAGAGTCAATAGTCAAGAGTCAATAGTCAATAGTCAATAGTCAATAGTCAAGAGTCATTGGGGAATAGCCTTCTTACTTAATCCCTAGTAAGCTAATCGGCAGAAATAAAGCAACCATTTAAAATCCTTAAAAAGCCTAAATTATAAGCTTTTTGACCCTTGACCATTGACCATTGACCATTGACCATTGACCATTGACCATTGCGGTACTTCAAGTTTTTCTGCCGGTGGTGGAAAGTCCGTCTACTACGAGAGACGGAGTGTAACAAGAACCATTCCAATCAGCATCGCCACCAAGTAAAACCACTTGTTTAAGAGCAGTATAGACATTACCTGCAACCATAGTATCTTTAACTCGCCCAATTACTTGACCATTTTGGACGCGGTAGCCCAAATCAATATTGATGGAAAAGTCCCCAGAAATGCCATGACCACCGCCCAAGATTTGATCTACAATCAAGCCATAATCCAACTTTTGAATCAAATCTTGTAGGGAAGCTGAACTAGGCTCGATTAAGAAATTAAATAAACCAGGGGTAGGATAGCTACTCAAATCAGGGCGAAAACCGTTACCAGTGCTACTAGTACCTAATTGCGCTCCAATAGTGCGATCGCTATAAAAATTTTGCAAAACTCCATTTTCGATAAACACCAAAAGCTGAGTCGGTGTACCTTCATCATCAAAAGGACAGCTATATGGTCCGGCAACTGGGTCTTGGTATAAAGTTAGAGTTGGTGCGATTACTGTTTTACCAATCCGGGAAGCCCAAGGAGAAGATTTTTCCAGCACTCGTTTACCATTTAAAGCAGCTTGCACAGTACCCCAAAGCATATCAGCGGCTTTAGAAGTAAATAATACTGGAACGCGACCCTTAGGAGGTGAGACATTTTTTTTTGCCCAAATCAACCGCTGTAAAATTTGGTTAGCTACTTTCTCAGGATGCAAATCATACCGTTGAGTTTGACCATCAGCGACACTTAAAAAATCATCACCGCGTACCCATTCAGCTTCTACATAAGAATTAAGAGTTGTGTCGGTGTAGTAACAATCTAAACCTTTAGTGTTGACGAGTCGGGTAGTTTCCACATCGCATTCCCACTCAGCCGTACAGAGAACATCTGGGTAAGCATCTCGAATGATAGCGATCGCTTCCTTGCCCCAGTTTACCAACATCTCTATCGGCACATCTTCCCCCAAGTCTGGATAAAAAGATTGAGACGTGCTATTTAATTCTATAGTTTCTGGTTGATTTAATTGACTTATAGACAGCGCCCGTTCCACCATTGCGGCAGCGGTAACAGAACCGTAAGCTACTGTAAGTCCTGGACAACCATTGCGCCATAATCGGAGTGCTGTACCTTCCGCTTGACTGGTTTCTAGCTGTTTTAGACGATTTGCCTCAAAAAACACAGGTCGAGTGTGCGATCGCGACTGATACACCTCAGCTGCCTCCGCTCCCGACTTGATAGCTAGTTCCAGCAACTGTTCTGCTAGTGTATCTTGTGACAAATTTTCAGAACCCATGACCTTTGATGAATTTTGGATTAGTCATTGGTAATTTGAAGAGGGGTAAGGGGTAAAGGGGAAGGGGGAAAGGGTAAGAAATATAGAGTTATAGTGAATAAATCCGTATTTATTTCCATACCTTTCCCCTTTCCCCTTTTCCCCTCCTCAAAAAGCCCAATTCCCTAACTAAATTTACGGCAAATTGACCTCTTGCAACAGCCAGAAGCCAGCAAAAGATTCGGCTTGGCGATCGGACTGCACACCGATAAAATGAACTCCGTTAGCTTTTTGCTTTGCTTCTTCAAAACTTTTAGCTTCTACTATAGTTTGGGGATTTTTGATATTCGCCAAAATCCAGCTTTCAGTCGCACCAGTTTCTAAAACTAATCTCGTCCCTTTACTTGTGTCAAGTCTCAACCAAGCCAACTCCAAACCAGACATCCAACCCGCTAAAGGTAGCGCTCTTGGTGAGAAAATTAACACACCAGGAATGCGGGTTTCCGGTGACAAATTCGCAAATTCTATGGGGAAAGATTCGCCAAAGCCGATTTCCCACTCATGCATTTCTGCAAAATCCGCACCAGTTAAGGTAACAAATATCCATTGCTGCCCTTCCAAAGCATCTGGTAAACGTTGAGGTAAGGGACTTTCCAAACGCACTGAAGTATTAGTTCCCTCTTGATACCCAACTTCTTGAGGATACACCTGTTCGTTCCGCTCTTGCAGCCATTGATTAAGCATTAAAGTGCGACGGCTAGGTTGAGCGGGAATGCCCACATCCTGACAAGCTTTAGTGATCATATTATTCATTTGCCTGCGGAAAAAGCGGATTTTCAGCGGTGCAACTCCAGCTTGATTAATTGCTTCTTGCAACGCTGTCCGCAACCAACCGGAATTTACCTGCGTGCTGGGGCAATACTGAGCATAGCGAAATAAAGAATCAGCTTTTGTGCGCGTATCCAAAGGACTCTCGCACACTAACACCTCCCAAATTTTTTTGTTGTTCTCGTCCAAAATCGGACGGGAGTAATAATCGAGTTCCCAAATACTGCCCATGTTATGACGTTTAAGTCTGGCGACTTCATATTTTTTCTTATATTTTCATAATATAGGGCGTTGGTTGCGAGTCTCCTTATTCCTGAATTTATTCTCGTAGTCAGCGCTGAAGCGCTTAAAATAAAGCACTTAAGTTCTTACTACGTGTGAGATCGCGCAAGTCCACGCCTTATGGATGATGGCGATTCTCTGTTATTTTTATTAAACTTTTAGAGACATCTGTGTCAAACTCCTTTAAACTAACTAAAGTGAAGCTACCTGAACTAGATTTAGAAACCATTGACAGAGCGATGGAAATGGCGTGGGAAGATAGAACGCCATTTGAAGCAATTGAAAAACAATTTGGTTTACAAGAACAACAAGTTATTACCCTCATGCGTCGGGAAATGAAGCCATCCAGCTTTCGGATGTGGCGTCAACGTGTTGAAGGACGCAATACTAAACATTTGCACAAGCGAGAATTTCTGGCTGGTCGATTTAAGTCAGATAATCAAAAGACTTAAACTCGCGCTTCTCATCTTTCCCTATTAGACACAAAGAAAGTGGAAAAGAATGTAGAGACGTAGCACTGCTACGTCTAGTGCACTGCTACGTCTAATCAAGAGTTCTGGACAACGCATAGTTTCTTTTCGGAAATATCTAATGTAGAGACGTAGCAGTGCTACGTCTAATGCACTGCTACGTCTAATCAAGGGTTCTGGACAACGCATAATTAGATGAGCAATAACGTGGTATATTTGAGTTGTTGTAAATTTACTTTTATTACTCTTCCAAATGACTAAGTTGCATCTACAAGTACCCGGATTCCAAGAACTTCATTCCGAATTTCTCTCTAAACAGTCTAGCATTAGTACTTACAATATTAATGGACTTAATATCATTGCCCTCCCAAATACATATCATCCAGAGCCACAATCTAGCAGCATGTTTTTCCTGAAAACTATTCGGGAACAATTTCAACACCTCAACAGCAAGAAAGGACGGCTACTAGAGTTAGGCTGTGGTACAGGCGTTATTGGACTATGTTGTAATGATTATGTAGAAGAATTGTACCTTTCTGACATAGACGAAAATGCTGTATTTTGCACCCAGATTAATGCATTTTTAAATTACATGTACCCCAATATATACCATTCCAACCTCTTCGAGTCCTTACCTGATATCTTATTTGATGTGATCCTTTTTAATATGCCTTTTTTAGACAAAAAGATTGAGGCAAGTGTAGAAGTCGCAACCAACGATTTAGATGGTCAAATATTCATTAACTTTATCAAACAAATTCCGAAGTACCTTGCCCCCAAAGGAGATGTGTTTTTTAGTTATTCCAATCTGGGTAATTTAGAACTTTTTAAGACAATTCCCGATTTCTTTATCGTGGAAAAAATTGCACATGAAGAAGATGAAAAAACCGGACTATCCAGAAGCGTTTTTCAGATGAGAATGAAGTAAACATCTTTGCCACAAGTTCATAACAAAAATATGAAGGAAGACTCTGCGTACCTTTGCGTTTTCCTTAGCGTACCTCTGCGTTTAAAAAAAATTATTGCCCTCAGGCTAAATTAGGCGCAGCTTCATCTTAAATTGGTATAAGTCCTAAATAGACATAACGCAAAGAGCTTTTTGATTTTACTGCTAGTGGAGCGATCTCTACCAGTCCCGAACTACAGCAGATTTCACGCTTAGGAAGTACATATATAAAACCCCTCTCCTTGTAGAGACGTAGCAATGCTACGTCTCTACGTGTATTCGATTAGAGCGATAGGCTGCTGTAAGTCAATATCGCATTGTCGATAAGGCGTTAAAACGCCTACTACAAACTTTGTTCACCACTGCATAAAAACTATTAAAGTGAAAATATTCGCCTCAACTTTATTGACTTACTTCCTCATCTGTGTCTTTCATCACAAATAGGTTTCTTATAATTGTCAGTTAATTTACAATCTTATTATTTAAACAATTTAATTTAGATACATTATTAAAATAATTGTCTGATATAAAGCTACAGTTAAAACTTTTATTTTGATTTGTTTGACAAAACTTAATATATTGCATAACCTAAAAGTTAGGTAACGCTAATTCTCCTTACGAGAGAAATTATTCTTAGCCATATTTAGGCAGAAACAAATGAATTGAAATAAAAATTACTTACTAAAAATAAAAGCAAATTTATCTAATTTTGCGAAAAATCTAAAAATTCAGTTACCGGATAACGCTACAAAAAGGTCAACAAATTCCGGTTATATCTGAAAACTTTTAGTAAGTGACAATCATGGAAATTTAGGTGGAATAAATATGTTAAGGAGATTATCATGCTGAAGTACTTTACCTCATTGAACGACCACAACTTACCGTATCCTGACACAATTCATCCCATCGTCGTCCACTTCGTCATCGCGTTGGTATTATTTGCGTTTTTTTGCGATGTAATCGGCTATTTCACTGGGAAAACTCGCCTTTTTGAAGTGGGTTGGTGGAATATGTTCTTCGCCACAATCGCTATTTTTTTTGCTGTCATTTTCGGACAATTTGAAGCAGGATTGGCACAACCTTATAACGCCGTTAAATCAGTTTTGAGTATGCATACACTGATTGGCTGGTCACTTTCAGGAATCATCGCAGCCATTACAGCATGGCGTTATGTATTGCGTATCCGCAACCCACAGAAAATATCGATTTACTATCTCGGAGTAGGACTACTTTTAACTTGTGTAGTTGGCTTCCAAGTATATCTTGGTGACAAACTTGTTTGGGTATATGGACTACATACAGTACCAGTTGTTCAAGCAGTAAAAGAGAGTATTTTGCCATGAATTCAGAACTAATTGACCAATTAAGCAATCAACTAGGTGCGAACGGATTACCTTACACCATTCCCATTCATCCCAACTTAGTACATCTGACTTTAGGTTTGTTTATTATTGGGATTACCTTTGATATTCTTGGTGTAATTTTCCCCTTCCAAAAATGGGTTTTCAAATCTTTAGCAATTCCTGTTGAACGTGCCAGCTTTTTTGATGTTGGTTGGTACAACATGCTAGCTTCATCTGTGATTACATTTTTCACAGTCGGAGCAGGTTTTTATGAAATGATGCTGGCAAACCCCCCGGCAGATGTGAAAAGCGCTTGGGGATTGCAAGCAATGGAAACTATGCTTTGGCATGGTGTCGGTGGAGTCTTATTATTAGCGTTAATTGTTGGGATGACCGTTTGGAGAGGTTGGCAGCGCTTCGTTTGGTCAAAGGAAGCCGATAGACAAGTGCAATTAAGTTATCTATTAATGGGCATGATAATCATGTTTATTATGTTCCTCCACGGCACATTAGGAGCGCAATTAGCAACAGAATTTGGAGTACACAATACAGCAGATAATTTGCTGCGATCGGGCAAAGATTTGAACGGAATGTTTTAGGAGTTGTAGAGACGTTCCGCCGGAACGTCTGTACTTGTAGAGACGTTCCGCCGGAACGTCTGTACGGAAGTTATGAATTAGTAGAATAACCATCAACCAACCAACAACTTATGCACAAAATATTGCGAATTTTCACATTAATTACAGGCGCGATCGCGCTCACTTTTACTAGTATTTGGATCGGCAAACAAGCTTACTTTTGGCTTCCTCCCCAAGCGGCAGCCGAATCTGTCCTAATTGATGATTTGATTAGCTTCCTGGTGACGCTGGGTGCATTCATTTTCTTGGGAGTAACCGCAACTGTGATGTATTCGGTTATTTTCCATCGCGCAATCAAAGATGACTACAGCGACGGTCCCCCAATTGAAGGTAATATAACTTTGGAAGTTGTTTGGACAGTCATCCCAGTTTTGTTAGTGTTTTGGATTGCAAATTATAGCTACCAAACCTACGAGAAAATGGGAATTCAAGGTCCGATGGAGCATGTACATTTGCCTAATCCGATGGGAATAGAATCGGCATATGCTGCACCAAAAGACGCTGCAACTGAACAATTAGAAAAAATTGACGTACTTGCTAAACAATGGGCTTGGGTATTTCATTATCCAGAAAAAAACGTCACCAGTACCGAACTGCATTTACCAAGCGATCGCCGCATAAGTTTAGCAATGCAATCCCAAGACGTTATCCACGGCTTTTATATTCCGGCTTTTCGACTCAAGCAAGACATAATTCCCAACCAAACCATCAACTTTGAATTTACTCCCATCCGTCCAGGTAAATATCGCTTGACCGATTCTCAGTATAGCGGCACCTACTTTGCAACCATGCAAGCCGATGTAATCGTTCAATCACCAGAAGATTACCAAAAATGGCTGACAGAAGCAGCAACTCACAAACAAGCGATCGCCAAAAACCAAGCAGCCTCTGAATATGCCCAAGCATCAAATCAATCAATCAAACCAGGTTGGGCAACAATTGCCCCTGCTGCCCCTCCACTAGTCAATTACAGCAACTAATTGTAAGTACCCACCACCATCAACCAACAAACAAATGACCAACATCCCCATCGAAGGCATCATAATCCCTAGTGAGACACCTCACCACGAACCCCCAAACGATTGGAAACAATACTTCAGCTTTAGCACCGATCACAAAGTAATCGGTATCCAGTATCTTGTTACCGCATTCATCTTCTTTCTCGTCGGTGGGATGTTTGCGATGGTGATTCGCGGAGAACTAATCACACCAGATTCAGACTTAGTAGATCGCACCGTATACAATGGCTTGTTCACCATGCATGGCACCGTCATGCTTTTCCTGTGGACATTTCCCTCGTTGGTTGGTTTTGCCAACTATCTAGTACCTTTGATGATTGGCGCCCGCGACATGGCATTTCCGCGTTTGAATGCGATCGCTTTTTGGATGGTGCCAGTGGTCGGAATTCTCCTCATGGCAAGCTTTGCAGTCCCTGGTGGACCCGCCCAAGCAGGCTGGTGGTCTTACCCGCCAGTGAGTCTCCAGAACCCCACAGGTAACTTAATTAACGGTCAAGTTCTCTGGCTCTTGGCGGTAGCAATCTCCGGCGTGTCTTCCATTATGGGTGCAGTCAACTTTGTTACCACCATCGTCAAGATGCGGGCACCAGGCATGGGCTTCTTCCGGATGCCGTTGTTTGTTTGGGCAGTGTTTAGCGCCCAAATTATCCAACTGTTTGGATTGCCAGCACTGACAGCAGGTGCGGTCATGTTGTTACTCGACCTCACCGCCGGTACTGCCTTTTTTGACCCCAGCAAGGGAGGTAATCCAGTCCTCTTCCAGCACTATTTTTGGTTCTACTCGCACCCCGCTGTTTATGTAATAATTTTGCCTGTCTTCGGTATTTTCTCGGAAATCTTCCCCGTCTATTCCCGCAAACCGCTATTTGGTTACAAAGTAGTCGCCATTTCATCGCTTTTAATTGCGGGAGTCAGCGGTATTGTTTGGGTACACCACATGTACGTGAGCGGGACAGCAAGCTGGATGCGGTTGTTTTTCATGTTGACAACGATGTGCGTATCTGTACCGACAGGAATTAAGGTATTTGCCTGGGTAGCAACTATCTGGGGTGGTAAAATACGCCTGAATACAGCAATGCTGTTTGCTTTGGGTGCATTGATTATGTTTGTGTTTGCGGGTATCACAGGCATTATGCTTTCCTCTGTACCCGTTGATGTTCACGTCAACAATACTTACTTTGTCGTCGGTCACTTTCACTACGTTCTTTACGGTACAGTGACGATGGGCTTGTATGCGGCAATTTACCACTGGTTCCCGAAAATGACGGGACGCATGTATCACGAAGGCTGGGGTAAATTGCACTTTTGGTTAACATTCATCGGTACTAACCTCAACTTTTTCCCCATGCATCCCTTAGGATTGCAAGGTATGTTACGTCGAGTTTCTTCCTACGCTCCAGATGCCGGATATGAATTCTGGAATATTATTGCTAGTCTCGGTGGCTTTCTGTTAGGAATGTCTACTTTGCCCTTCATTTTCAACATGATAGTTTCTTGGATGCAAGGTGAAAAAGCACCTGATAATCCTTGGAGAGCAATTGGTTTGGAATGGTTAGTTTCTTCCCCTCCTCCTGTAGAGAACTTTGAAGAAATTCCCATTGTCATCAGCGAACCTTATGGTTATGGCAAGTCTGAACCGTTAATTGCTCAATCTCACAGTCATCAATATGATAGGGCAAATCCAACTTTGACAGGTGTAGATTAATTTGTTTCTCGACAACCGTCGTAGAGACGTTCCGCCGGAACGTCTCTACAATATGTGTCTTAGTCCTGTTTAGAGGACTTTAGCTGTTAGCCTTGGAATTAATTCCAAGGCGGGATCGCAACGAAGCCAGAAAATGAAAAGATTTACAGGTTGGGGATTTTTCCGATTTGTGTGTACACGGTAGAGTCTCAGACTGGGAACCAGAACTCGACACAAGATAAAGGAGAATTTAAGCAATGGACAGTTATTTAGTTTCCGAGCAATTGCATGAGCATACCCACGATGAAGAAGGCAACAAGATGTTTGGCTTCATCGTTTTCTTACTATCTGAAAGCGTTATTTTCTTAAGTTTTTTCGCTGGATATATTCTCTACAAAACAACGACACCCAATTGGCTACCAATTGGTGTTTCTGGACTTGAAGTTAAGGAACCGGCAATTAATACGGTGGTTCTTGTTGCTAGTAGCTTTGTCATTTATTTGGCAGAACGCGCTCTGCAAAGCCATAAATTGATGCAATATCGTTTGTATCTTTTTACAACAATGGCGATGGGAACTTACTTTTTAGTGGGACAAGGTATTGAATGGAGTAATTTGACTTTTGGTTTCACTTCCGGGGTATTTGGGGGAACGTTTTATTTATTAACAGGTTTCCACGGTTTGCACGTTCTCACGGGTATTTTGTTACAGTTGATTATTCTTGTACGCTCTTTCATTCCCGGTAATTTCGATTCCGGACACTTTGGGGTGAATGCAACTTCTTTGTTTTGGCACTTTGTTGATGTCATCTGGATTATTTTGTTTGTTCTAATCTATCTTTGGCAGTGAATATTTATGGCTTGCTGAAAAATTAGGTCAACATTAAAAAATATAAAATGTAGAGTCTGACTTAAAGCGGAAGAAGCGTTGTGTTAGGGAAGCGGGTTTCCTCACAACGCTTTTTCTCAGACAGCAAATCAACAATATCAAATTGTTTGCCCAAAAAATCCGAAAAACTGCAACTTGAATTTGAAGCTTAGAGTAATCAAACTTCAATACCTACAATGAACAAATCATTTGCGCTAATTTTGGCTACAGCTTCACTACTGACTGGAACATTTGGGACATCTTCCTCTGCTGTAGCCTCAGAATTAGTGGCTACTCAAGCTTCACCAATAAATACTCAGATTATAGCCTCGGCATCTACTTGCCCTAAGTATGCAGGAGGAGGAATATTAGAAGCCAATATCGAAACTCGTAATTTTTCTATTTATATTTGTAAAAGAAGTGGAAAGCTTTTTTATACAAGCACTTCCAAGCTTAATGGTAAAGGTATCCGTTCTCTTCCAGCCTACACAGAAGAGGGAACAGGATATATTGCTAAGAATGGAAAATATGAATATGTTGTCAATGGTGTGAGTCTAGAGATTCTCAAAAATGGCAAAGTTTTACAAACAGATCCTGTCGTTAAATATGTAAGAGGTTAAAGAAAAAAGGTTTCTAGTCGGTTGTACCTACACGCTTAACTATTTTATATGTGCGTGGGTGCGATCGCTTCATAAGTTGCAAATAGCGATTCCCACATTCATGAGGTACAGAATATTAAATTAACCGCTTAGGAAGATAGATAAACGCCGATAAAATCAAATAAACGATGCGCCATTTCTAACTTAGAACAAGGTTCAATCACCATTTGCCGACCTTGATTATCTAAAAATATCGCTTTATTATTATCACTACCAAAACCACTATCCGGCTCATCTATCGGATTAGCAACGATCGCATCTAATTTCTTTCTCTGCAATTTTTCTAAAGCTGGCTTGACAATATCGCCATTTTGTGCAGCGAATCCGATTATCTTTTGATGTGGTTGTTTTTGGCTTGCTAATTCGGCAATTATATCAGGTACTGGTTCTAAAGGTAAAGTTTCGGGAAGCGATCGCTTGGGCAATTTCTCCAAACTATAATCTCGCGGCTTTACATCTGCAACCGCTGCCGACATGACAATCACATCAGCATTCGGCAAATATTCCAGCATTACCTGCTGCATTTCCTCGGCACTAATAACTGAAATTGCTTGCACTCCCAAAGGTGCATTCCAACTTCCTAACCCATGTACTAATGTCACATTGGCACCTCGATGAAGTGCTGCTTGGGCTAAAGCTAATCCCATTTTACCGGTGGAGGGATTGCCAATAAATCTCACTGGGTCAAGATGTTCTCGTGTTCCTCCAGCACTTATCAAGACTCGCTTACCAGTTAAATCTCGCTTGCCTGCGGTGTGTAATAGTGATTTGATATAAGCGAAAATTTCTGGGGGTTCTGCCATTCTACCAGCACCAATGCGATCGCACGCTAACAACCCCGATGCTGTACTCATACCATGATATCGGCTATCTGTCAATAAGTCGCGCCAATTTCGTTGCACCGTCAATTGTTCCCACATTTCGGTATTCATCGCCGGTGCGAGCAACACGGGACAAGTAGAAGCTAAAACGGTGTTGGTGAGCAAATTATCAGCCATACCATGAGCTAATTTTGCTAATGTATTAGCTGTTAAAGGGGCAATGACAAACAAATCTGCCCATTCACCCAACTCTATATGTAACGGACGCGAGTATTTAGCTTGCCAAAAGTCCTCATCTGTGTATGCTTGATGGCGGGATAAAGTACTTAAAGTTAGGGGTGTAATAAATTCTTGTGCTGTAGATGTGAGAATCACCCGCACTTCCAACCCACTTTTAAACAGCGTAGAAATAACTTCACAAACTTTATAGGCAGCGATACCACCACCTACACCAACTAAAACCCTTTTGGTCAATTTACCACTTGGCATAGGAAAAAGTTAGGAATTATGAGTTAATATTATTAATTCATAACTCATAACCTCTAACTCTCAAGTCCTTATGCTTCGTCGTAGGGTTCCAAATCTAAAAGATGGATATAGGATTCAACTAGCTCTGGACGTGAAAATGCGATCGCTCGCAGCAGATGCCAATCATTCAAACCCTCAAAAGCATTGCTATAATTATCTTGCTCCAAGCGTGTTGCTAACTCTTCCACCTCTTGTACAGTCATGACAGCAATATCTTGTCTAGAAATGTTTAGAGTTTTCATTCTGTTTGCCCCTCCCTTATGCAGCATTTGCCATAGCGCATGAATTGAGTTGCGTGCTGACGCAGCCACCCAATATATCTTACTCATTCGGGGGCGTTGATTTCCTAAAATTTTTCCGGATTTTTAGCTGAATTCGTAAAAACTTTACAAAGTTGATAAAATAATGTTATGACTTTTACAGATTTACTACGAAATTCCGTACTATCTCTAACATTTCTGGACGAACTTCATGCCCCATATCAAATTCATGATATTCTACGGCTACTTTTAAAGATTCCAGAGTTTCCCTTGCCCTCATCGCAGCTTGCAATGGCACCACTGTATCTTGTCTACCATGGGTGATTAAAACCGACGGTAAAGAATTCATATTTTGCGTCTCTACATTCTTTGCTGCATCTGGATGCAAATATCCACTCATACAAATTAAACCTGCTAGGGGCAATGTTAATCCGACATCTAAAGTCATGGCACCACCTTGAGAAAATCCACTCAAAATTGTTCGCGAAAGTGGTACTCCAGTACTACTTTCTAAGGTTTTTAGCCAATCTATGAGTATTTGCCGACTTTCTCCCAAACCCTCATACATATTTTCCCTTCTCAAGTCGTACCACGCTCTACCAAAAGAGGAATCAGGAAAAGGAAAAGGTGCATTGGGAAAAATGAACTGATAATCTGGCAAATTGAAAAAGGGTGATAAAGACGCTAAATCGTCTGCATTTGCACCCCAACCGTGCAAACTGACAATTAAGCCTTTAGGTATTTGACCCATTTTTGGCGGAAAGGTGATAAATTCCACGCGATAGATATTTTCTCCAGCGATTAAAGTCTATTCATAGATATTACTTCTTTTGAGCATTGGGGATTGGGGAATAACCTTCAGCTTTGCGTAAAATTGTGACGAATTGAGGGTTGAAATTTAAACGCAGAGGAGCGCAGAGGTAAGCGCAGAGGCACGCGGAGAATTTAAGTGTCCTTAGTCCAAGCGTCCCAGTCCCTTTTCTTCGGTAGAATAAAGTGCATCTTAGAAAGAAAACTGGGAAATTATGGCGCGTCTGGCACTGCTGAGTGTATCTAACAAAACTGGTTTAATTGACCTTGCCCGTAGCTTGGTAGAAGAATTTGGCTTTGATTTAATCAGCAGTGGGGGAACAGCCAAAGCTATCATTGAAGCTGGATTACCAGTTACAAAAGTTGCCGATTACACAGGCTCACCAGAAATTTTAGGCGGTCGAGTCAAAACGCTGCATCCCCGAATTCATGGAGGAATCTTAGCACGGCGGGATGTGCCTGAGGATCTGACTGATTTGGCAAACAATCAAATTCGCCCGATTGATTTAGTCGTGGTGAACCTTTATCCTTTTGAGGAAACGATCGCTCGAACTGATGTAACTTTAGCCGCAGCAGTTGAACAAATCGATATCGGTGGTCCAGCAATGTTGAGAGCGGCATCGAAAAACTTCGCTCATCTGACAGTTTTATGCGATCCGGCTCAATATCACGATTATTTGCAGCAATTGCGGGAAAATAAAGGTGAAGTTTCTCTAGAGTTTCGTACTAACTGTGCTTTAAAAGGATTTTTGCATACTTCGAGTTATGACCAAGCGATCGCATCCTACCTCAGCCAGCAGCAGAAAACCGAATCAACACCTGAACAATTCACCCTTTCTGGCAAACAATTGCAAGCTTTGCGCTATGGCGAAAATCCCCATCAAAGCGCCGGCTGGTATGAAACGGCAAACACGACCACTGGATGGGCAGCTGCAACTAAACTTCAAGGCAAAGAACTTAGTTACAACAACTTAGTTGATTTAGAAGCTGCACGGCGGATCATTTCGGAATTTCCAGACACGCCCGCTGCGGCGATTCTTAAGCATACTAATCCGTGTGGTGTGGCTTTGGGAAGCAATCTTAACGAAGCTTATCAAAAAGCTTTTAATGCGGATGCAACTTCGGCGTTTGGGGGAATTGTTGCGCTCAACGGAACCATTGATGCGGATACAGCTAGGGAGTTAACCAAGACATTTTTAGAATGTGTAGTTGCACCAAGTTGTGATGAAGAAGCATTAAGTATTCTTGGGGCAAAATCTAAAGTGCGAATTTTGATTTTACCTGATTTGAGCAGCGGACCGAAAGAAACAGTCAAAGCGATCGCCGGCGGTTTTCTCGTGCAAGCGGCAGATGATATGATAGCTGATACAAGTCAATGGAAAATTGTCAGCGATCGCCAACCTACCCAAACAGAGTTAGAAGAATTGCTGTTTGCTTGGAAAGTTTGCAAACACGTTAAGTCTAACGCGATTGTGGTTAGTAGCGATCGTACAACATTAGGTGTCGGTGCCGGTCAAATGAACCGCGTCGGTTCAGTTAAAATTGCTTTAGAACAAGCTGGAGAGAAAGCCAAAGGTGCAATTTTAGCTAGCGATGGATTTTTCCCTTTTGATGATTCGGTGATAATATCTGCACAGAAGGGAATTAGTGCGATCGTTCAACCAGGAGGCAGCTTGCGAGATGCTGACTCAATCAAAGCTGCAAACGAACTCGGTTTGGTGATGGTGTTCACAGGTATGCGTCACTTTCTCCATTAATTGAGACTTACACACGTAGTAACCGATTCATCGGTTATATTAGTCATCTCCAGATTCATACGTAAAGACGTTCCGGCGGAACGTCTAATCAAGGGTTTCGGGCAACGCATAATTTATGGAGATGTCTATTAGGCACTCACTATGAGATTAAATTACAATAACTTTCATCTATTTGAACCACACATCAAAAACTAAAACCTATGTAGAGACGTTACATCTAACGCCTCTATTTACCCGAAAATTGCTGTATTTGAAAAAAAAATAGTCAGTTCACAAATCGTCACTTAAAGTAGTTGCAGTTTGACAGAACTGATGATATTCTTAAATCGTGTGTGAGGAGCAAGTTAAAAGTAAAAAACGCCTGGGGTGGAAACACGGTAACACTCCCAGGCGTTTTTTCATGGCAATAAAACAGCCCAAAGAAAGAAAATTGTGTCCAGTTGGACAACTGTCACTCGATATACTTGCAGTTTGACACAACTGATGATATTCTTAAATCGTGTGTGAGGAGCAAGTTAAAAGTAAAAAACGCCTGGGGTGGAAACACGGTAACACTCCCAGGCGTTTTTTCATGGCGATAAAACAGCCCAAAGAAAAAAAATTGTGTCCAGTTGGACAACTGTCACTCGATATACTTGCAGTTTGATAGAACTGATGATATTCTTAAATCGTGTGTGAGGAGCAAGTTAAAAGTAAAAAACGCCTGGGGTGGAAACACGGTAACACTCCCAGGCGTTTTTTCATGGCGATAAAACAGCCCAAAGAAAAAAAATTGTGTCCAGTTGGACAACTGTCACTCGATATACTTGCATTTTGACACAACTGATGATATTCTTAAATCGTGTGTGAGGAGCAAGTTAAAAGTAAAAAACGCCTGGGGTGGAAACACGGTAACACTCCCAGGCGTTTTTTCATGGCGATAAAACAGCCCAAAAGACATAGGAGTGAAAATGAACTATACGTTGTCCACAACCCTTGATTAGACGTAGCACTGCTACGTCTCTACGTATGACTCTGGAGATGTCTAAAGAAAGAAAATTGTGTCCAGTTGGACAACTGTCATATCATATAGTTCACTCATCACATAGTCAAATCTAGTCAGACACATGCAATGGATGGTTTAAGCAACTCTACTTTCAGCATGGACACGCTTAAATAGTGGAGTTATCCGCCTTGGATGTACTACCAGACATCCCCTATCCCTCCACAACGCCGTTAGTTGATTTGGGATTACTTTTAGTTTGAGATTAAGGTTTGCTTAATCTTTTTTGAGGTAGTTCAATGAGAACGCTCAGTCAGAGTGTAGCATTTTTTTGTAAATATAAGGCTATATTAGACTAGATTTTTAGTAAAGTTTTATCATACCCGCTGTAGAAACTTTTCCGGATCGCGCCTCTACATTGTTTTCTGGAGATGTTTAATGTATAGAAACGATCGCAAGGTGAATAGATGATTAATCAGACATACACGGCTGATGTTTTAGTTGTTGGTGGGGGAACCGGCGGAACTGCTGCTGCTATTCAAGCAGCACGGTCTAAAGCAAAAACTATCCTGGTGAGTGAATTTCCTTGGCTAGGGGGAATGCTGACTTCAGCGGGGGTAAGTGTACCCGATGGTAATGAATTAGAAGCATTTCAGACAGGTTTATGGGGTGAGTTTTTGCGAGAATTGCGTTCTCGACAGCCAGGAGGATTAGACAATAGTTGGGTGAGCTTTTTTAGTTACGATCCGCGTATTGGGGCAGCGATTTTTGCCGATTGGGTGCGAGAATTACCAAATCTCCATTGGATTGCCGGCAAAGTTCCGTTATCGGTTTTGCGACAGGCAGATTGTATTACTGGCGTTTGCTTTGCTGATTTTACTGTCAAAGCAAAGATTATTCTCGACGGCACAGAATTAGGAGATTTATTGGCTTTGGGGGAAATACCTCACCGCTGGGGTTGGGAATTACAATCTCAATGGGGAGAACCAAGCGCCCCAGCAGATTTTAATTATATCACACAAAAATATCCCGTGCAAGCGCCGACTTGGGTTGTGATAATGCAAGATTTTGGGGAAGAAAAAGCCCCAGAAATTTCCCCTGCACCCAATCAAGATTTATCACAGTTTGCAGGGGCTTGGGATGATTATGGTGCCGAGAAGTTTTTGAATTACGGACGCTTGCCAGGGGGGCTATTCATGATGAATTGGCCCATCTGTGGCAATGACTACGGCAAAGAAATCGGGCGATTGATAGAGTCAGAGGCATCAAAAAGTGAATTTTTAGAAGAATGTCGCTGGCACAGCCAAAATTTTGCCCATTTTATCCAAAATCAACTAGGCGATCGCTATGGCTTGGCAGAACAAGTTTTTCCCGAATACCGAAATCTCAGCACGGCTTACGCCCTACATCCCTACTACCGAGAAAGCCGGCGTTTGGTGGGACTAACTACTATGCGAGAACAGGATATTTTGCCTTCTTCTGGGGGTAGAGTTGCATCTTTAAATAGCGATCGCTTCGCCCCTGGCGTTTGCGAAGCGATCGCTATTGGTAATTACGCCAATGACCACCATTATCCCGGAATCAACTACCAGCTACAACCCAAATCTATACGCTGGGGGGGACGTTGGACAGGAACTCCCTTCACAATTGGTTACGGTTGTCTAATTCCTGCCCAAACGGATGGTTTATTGGTGTGTGAAAAAAATATCTCTGTATCGCATATAACTAATGGTGCAACGAGATTGCAACCTGTAGTTATGGGCATCGGTCAAGCGGCAGGAATGGCAGCAGCTATGTGCGTTGAGTTGAACATTCAGCCGAGAGATTTACCTGTCAGAATGCTGCAAAATGGTTTGTTGCAAGACTTACGCTCTCCTGCGGCAATCATTCCCTTATTCAATTTACCGCCAGATCATCCGGAATGGCTGGACTGGCAGCTGTATTACTTAGACAACCCAGATGCTTATCCCGCAACTGGAAATTGTCCTATTTCATCTAATCTTCATTACAAAGACTTGCAAAATAAATACGTACAATCACTTAATAAAACAACTTTACGGGGCATCTTCCATCGCCAAGATCAGCAAGATTACAGATTTAGCATCACTACAGTAACTCAAAAGCAATTGCTTTTACAAATTGTGACTTTGCGATCGCATATAGACGAGCAACTGCAAAACTTTACCCGTCAGCAACCGCTACAAATTTGCGGTTACTGGAATCGTGCCGGTAATTGGTTATTAGTTGAACATATTCAGGAATAATCAAAACATTTTTTTCAGTCAAAAACGTTACTTTTGTCAGAATGTCCGGACGCAGTAAAAAAAACTAAGTATCAGTGAAGTAGATAGTTCCAAAATAGACATTTATTATGCGTGCTACTATTTCACTTCTAATTGCTAGTTTAGTATTCGGCTCCTTAGCTTTTAACTGCCAAGCGATCGTAAATAGCTTATCTAATCTGTTGCTATCCTATGATGATTCCGAACAATTTATATCGGCTAAACCCAAGCCCAAAACCAGACCAAACCAACCAGAAGAGCCAATACCTCATCGGGGTAGTGGACGTAGAGAGTTAATCCAATATGTCGGTCAGACATATCCTGCTGTTTAACAACTATAAGGGAAGGTAACTTGTTAAAACGACAATTTTCTTGTAGCAAGAAAATCTTCATGCAGTTAAACAGGGTGTTATGCCTCATACATTTGATACATACACCCTTAGTACACATATAGCATTAGAGATACAAAAAATCAGGCGATCGCTCAGTACTTCAGCGCAGGAAGTGCTAATAATTTTTAATACCATTTCACGATCGCAATACATATAAAAATGTAGAGACGTAGCAATGCTACGTCTCTGCATTGCTACCTCTCTACAAAAATCAACGCCAAAGCCCCATTTAGCCAGGATAAGCTTAAGCGGTTGTTTTCTGCGCCTTAATGCCGTTAAGGAACATCGGCACGATGTTATCCATAAATCCTTGTGGATCGCGCTGCCAAGCCTTTTGTGCTGCCATAATTCTGGTAAACTGCAACTCAGGTGCAAACAAAGTCTGCGGTAAACGCTCCATTAAATACTGGGGACGTTCCCAAACAGGCATTGTGTTTGCCACTTCTACCAAGTTGGCTACTCCACGCAATTCGGCTCCTAAGGTGATATCCATTCCCGATTCAAAGGCTGCTTGTTCAATTGCTGCATATTTCCGCTTTGCCTTTTCCACCTTTTGTTGGTGTTCTGGACTTTTGCGGGCAATTTCTGCTAACCAACGATTACCCCAGCGGACATGTCCTGCTTCTTCTGGAAAGATTTTCTCAATGGTTTCCCGAATTTTAATATTTTCTTCGGTTTGCGGTGCTTGTTTGAGAGCGTAAATGTGTGCTGAGAAATATTCGCAACCTCGTTTTTCAGTCACGTTAATTGCTGCGAGGGTAGAAATTACAAAATCATCAAGGTCTTTAGCTGGATCTTTTTGGTCACTGTCTAAGAGCCTTTCAAATTCATCAATGTAGGATGAACCAGGAGGAGTTCCGATATCAGCTCCCAAATCAATCAACAAATCAGTTAGCCACATAGCGTGACGAGCTTCATCTGAAATATGATGTGACAAATCCCGCACGAGTTCTGGTGGCTTGCCATTGAGTCTTTCAATTACCTCAGTCAGGTCTTTGCAGCTGCGTTGTTCGCTGTAACGGTAGCGGTTGAGGGTAATTAAATGAATTTCGCGATCGCTCACTACCCTTTTTAAAATATCTCTCGCACCCAAAGCATTCTGAAATTTACGTGGGTAAGCAACAGTCATAGTTTTTATTGAGTTTTGTAAACCAGTATTTTGATAGTAACTTAGTGCTAGTTCGGTTGAGCATTATAACTTGTAGCGATCGCCCTACAAGGAAGTGAAAATGTAGAGCGGTTTAATGGTTCTGCAAGGCTTGTCTGCGCCGTCCTTCCGCTTTCAGTTCTTCCAAGGTCATGGAGAAATTTTTCCTATCTGCTTCCTCAATTCCCCGTAGCAGTTCTTCTTTCAAATAGTCGGTATGGTCTTTCAAAAGCTGCAAAGCGGCACAAATAACCTCATTTTCAGAAGCATACACGCCACTGGCAATAGTTGCTCTGACGAGTTCTTCGAGTTCCAGTGGCAAAAAAACTTGCATAAACTAGCGGTGTTTTACTTGGGGAGTATAAGCTATTTTTACCGAAAAACGCCGCTGACAACAACTTTTTACCAACACTCTATTTTAACCGGGGCAGAGTTTAGTGCTGCGGACAAATATTAAGTTTTGTAACAAATGCGTTTTTGTAACTTTGGTTACAGAATTTTTTGCTATAGTGGTTTTGTAGATGAAAAATGAATCTATAAATCATTAAGACAATAAAGAGGAACTTGATATGTCTACCCAAGAAAAAGCCCGTGCTTTAATGATGCGTCATTATCAGTTGGTAAAAAATCGTCAACAATCGATGCTGGAACGTGTTGGTGAAGAACTAGGTCTTCCTGCTGGCAAAGCATCCCATTACTGGAACCCAATTCAAGGTAAGATAGATCCTACCGTTCGTATGACTTGCGATCGCAGCAATGCCACAATGAGCTAGGGACTTTATTAACGTAGTGAGCGATTTATCGCTCAATTTAATCAGAACAACCCAAGATGCTAGTCAAAAAAAAGCCACCCGTAGGTGGCTTAATTATGTTCTCAAATAACGCAATTTAAGCGTTGAAACCCTTACTACAACTAAGATTTAAGCGTTGAAACCCTTACTAACTTAACAATCGTAGTAAAGCGCAAACTCGTAAGGATGAGGACGCAGACGCATTGGGTTAACTTCGTTATCTAGCTTGTAAGAAATCCAAGTTTGAATGAAGTCTTCGGTAAACACACCTGGTTCTGTTAAGAAAGCATGATCCTTCTCTAGTGCTTCCAAAGCCAATTCTAAAGAACCTGGTGTAGAAGGAACCTTAGCCAACTCATCTGGGGAGAGTTCATAGATATTCTTATCTAGAGGTTCACCAGGATGGATTTTGTTCTTGATACCATCTAAACCAGCACAAAGCATAGCAGCGAATGCCAAGTAAGGGTTAGATGTTGCATCCGGACAACGGAATTCTAAGCGCTTTGCTTTGGGATTATTACCAGAAAGAGGAATCCGTACAGAAGCAGAACGATTACCTTGGGAATAAGCTAAGTTTACAGGTGCTTCATAACCAGGTACTAGGCGCTTGTAAGAGTTGGTGGTGGGGTTGGTGATTGCTAACAGTGCTGGTGCGTGACGGAGAATGCCACCAATGTAGTGCAATGCCATTTCACTCAAACCGGCGTACTTATCGCCGCCAAACAGGGGCTGACCATCCTTCCAGATAGATTGGTGACAGTGCATCCCAGAACCATTATCGCCGAAGATGGGCTTAGGCATGAAGGTAACGGTTTTGCCGTATTTCTTAGCAACGTTTTTAATGACATATTTGTAAGTCATCAACCAGTCGGCAGCTTCAATTAATTTACCGAAGCGGAAACCGAGTTCACACTGTCCACCGGTGGCAACTTCGTGGTGTTGCTTTTCAATTGGTACGCCGCACTTTGCCATTGTTAGCAGCATTTCGGTGCGGATATCTTGGAAACTGTCGGTGGGGGCAACTGGGAAGTAACCTTGTTTGAAACGTGGTTTGTATGCGAGGTTAGGACCTTCTTCTTTACCGGAGTTCCAAGCACCTTCTACAGAATCTACATAATAATAGCCGGAATTGGCGGTTTGGTCAAATCGGGCATCATCAAAGATGAAAAATTCTGCTTCTGGACCAAAGAAAGCTGTGTCACCAACACCTGTAGAAACCAAGTAGTCTACTGCTTTTTGAGCAATAACGCGGGGACAGCGATTGTAAGGTTCACCTGTACGCGGTTCTTGGATACTACAAATTATACTGAGTGTCGGCTCTGCCATGAACGGATCGATCCAGGCTGTGTTTGGGTCGAGAACCATTGACATGTCTGATTCGTTGATAGCTTTCCAACCCCGAATACTCGAACCGTCGAAAGGCACGCCGTCAGTGAATGCAGTCTCATCAATTTGGTTATAGTACATCGTGAGATGCTGCCAAGTTCCTGGCGTATCGATGAATTTCAGATCGATCATCTGAATGTTCTTGTCCTGAATCATTTTCAAGACTTCTTTGGGGGTTGTCATGATTACTCCTTGTGTGCCTATTTACTAGGGTAGAACTGAAATTTTCAATGCATTCACTCTGACCCTGTTTGGTGAAACCAAATTGTGAGATCCCTGAAATATCCTAGAGATAGGACATTAGGTAGTTTTGTAGCTTATGCAACAAAACCTCAAGATTAAAGTTTATATTTACTTTTGCTTAACGACTTTCACAAAACTTCATAGTTCATTTCACAGGGTCAACTTTGACATAGAATCCTTTAAGTAGCCGATGGATTAATGTTTGTGCTGAGACTTTTGCCGCAGCACAAAAATTTATAGGCGCATAAAAGCAGCTAGATAAATATCAAACCATAAATAGGATTGATTGGGAGAAAACGGAATGCGGGATGCAGTAACAAGTTTAATTAAGAATTATGACGTAACCGGACGGTATTTTGACCGGAATGCGATAGACAGCCTCAAGTCTTACTTTGAAAGTGGTACAGCACGAGTACAAGCAGCTGGGGCAATTAATTCTAATGCAGCGTCTATTGTCAGACAGGCTGGTTCTCGGTTATTTGAAGAACAGCCGGAGTTGATTCGTCCTGGTGGAAATGCTTACACTACTCGTCGCTATGCGGCTTGTTTGCGGGATATGGATTACTATTTGCGCTACGCTACTTATGCGCTGGTTGCTGGTAGTATGGATGTTCTAGATGAGCGGGTGCTGCAAGGGCTGCGGGAAACTTACAATTCTTTGGGTGTGCCTATTAGTCCGACGGTTCGCGGTATCCAGATTATGAAGGATATTATCAAGGAGCAAGTGACGGCGGCTGGTGTTGCTAATACTGCTTTTTTGGATGAGCCTTTTGATTATATGACACGGGAGTTGAGCGAGCAGAATATTTAGTGGCACAAGGTAAAAGTTGAGCCAGTGCTATCTTGGGGTTTCCCCTGCAAATGTAAAAAGATTATAGCGATCGCACTTTGACTTCATTGGCAAGGTGCGTTTACTTTTTTTAATGCAAAAAAACGACCATAATAGAAGTTGCCCATATTTGAGGCGCTAGCTATGGAAGAATTATTAACCCTGAAAGACTTGCTGGTTCAAGGCGATGTTCAAGGTGCTTTGATGATTGTGGAAGAATTAACCGAAATGAGCCGAAATGATATCATCAAGACGATTCGTAGCTATGCAGTAATTCTCCTGTTGCATTTGATTAAACAACAAGCTGAAAATCGCACGACTCGCTCTTGGGATGTGTCAATTCGCAATTCAGTTAGGGAAATTCAGCGAGAAAATAAGCGTCGTAAGGCTGGAGGTTATTATCTCACACCAGAAGAACTATGGGAAACTTTAGTAGAAGCTTATTTAAATGCCATTGATCAAGCTTCCCTGGAAGTTGAAGAAGGTCGTTATGAGCCAGAGGAATTGGAAAAGCTGGTTAACCAAGAAGAAATTCTCAATCGTGCTTTAGGTTTAACAAATTCGGCGGAATTCCCCATCCGTCTATAGGGTGGGGTGCATCACGCTTTCTTGACTACGAAAACACCTCCGACTAATATTAACCGCAGGAAGATTTATGGAGTGGGGTGGTTGAGAAGTCACCAATTATTTTATTTGAGGAGCTTAACAATATATATATATCATGGTAAGATGAACACATCAAGGAGGTGATGTTAAGTGTTGCACAAAGCTGTCCAAGTTCGTTTATATCCAACAAAAGAGCAAGAAACCCAGTTGGCTCAATGTTTTGGGTGTGCTAGATGGTGGTGGAATTACGCCCTAAATAAGTCAATTGAGACTTACAAAGAAACAGGAAAAGGACTTACACGTGCAGCACTCAACGCATTTCTCCCTATACTCAAAAAAGCTGAAGATACTATTTGGTTGGCTGATTGTTATAGCCAAGTTTTACAGGCTACAACACTCAATCTAACTACTGCATATAAGAACTTTTTTGAGAAACGTGCAGGATTTCCTAAATTCAAATCAAGGCACGGAAAACAGTCTATCCAGTATCCTCAAAACGTCAAGATTGTAAATGGTAATGTAAAACTTCCTGGTAACACAGGAGAAATCAAAGCCAAAATACACAGACCTATTGAGGGTAAAATCAAAACTGTTACTGTAAGCAAAACACCATCAGGGAAGTACCTTGCATCCATTCTGACTGAAGTTGAAGGTGAAAATCCGGTTATTTCAGAAGGTAAAATTTATGGCATTGATTTAGGACTAAAACACTTTGCTGTCGTAACCGATGGCGAGAAAGTTGTCTTATACGATAACCCTAAACACCTTGGAAAACATGAAAAAAATCTCAAGCGCAAACAAAAAAAATTAGCACGTAAAGTAAAAGGAAGCAATTCAAGAAATAAATACAGAAAAGTTGTTGCCAAAGTTTACGAGCGAGTTAGCAACTCAAGGCAAGATTTTCTACATAAACTTAGTTACAAGTTGGTCAGCGATAGCCTCGTGGTCATAGTAGAAAATCTTAATGTCAAAGGCATGGTGCGTAATCACAAATTGGCGAAATCAATATCTGATGTGGGCTGGGGAACATTCACTAACTTTCTAGCTTATAAGCTAGAACGCAGAGGTGGAAAGTTGGTTGAAATTGATAGATGGTTTCCTAGTTCCAAGCTCTGTTCTAATTGTTTCTATCAAATAGGTGAGATGCCATTAGATGTCCGTGAATGGACTTGTCCTCATTGCAATACTCACCATGACAGGGACGGGAACGCCGCGCAGAACATTAGAGCCGAGGGGATCAGAATGATAAAGGCGGAAGGTTCAGCCGTCTCTGCTGTAGGAGGGGAGGTAAGACCAAAGCTCGGACGAAAGTCTAAGCTGCGGCACTCGCCTATGAGTACAGAAGCCCCAACTTCAGCCGTACTCGGCAAGTTGGGGTAGTTCACTTGGTTAAACAACGACTTGATATATTATTAGTAGAGTTAAATTTGTGTGCTTCCCGCGCCTTAGCGCAACGGTTGATTCAAGCAGGGGAAGTTCAGGTTAATCGTGTGGTTGTGGATAAGGCGGGGACGGAGGTTGATGTTGCGGCGGATATTAAGATTAAAGAGCGATCGCGTTTTGTTTCTCGTGGTGGTGAGAAACTGGTGAAGGCTTTAGAATTTTTTGCTATCTCTGTGGAAGGACGCGTTTGTTTGGATGGCGGTATTTCCACAGGAGGCTTTACTGATTGTCTTTTACAAGCTGGGGCAAAGCTAGTTTACGGGGTTGATGTGGGTTATGGTCAAGTTGATTGGCGTTTGCGAAATGATTCGCGGGTGAAATTGCTGGAACGCACTAATTTACGACAATTGCAACCCCATGAGTTATATGGTGAGGCAGAAAAAGCTGATTTGGCGGTGGTGGATGTTTCGTTTATTTCTTTAACCAAGATTTTGCCTGCTTTGTGGGAGTTAACTCAATCTCAAAGAGAAGCTGTTTTACTGGTGAAGCCACAATTTGAGGTTGGGAAGTCTCGTGTAGGGAAAAAAGGCGTTGTTCGTGATTCTTCTGACCAAGCTGAGGCAATTTTTCAGGTTTTGCAAACTGCTCAAAATTTAGGATGGAACTACAAGGGTTTAATTTGGTCGCCGATCACTGGTCCTGCTGGGAATATAGAATATCTCTTGTGGCTGGATATAGAAAGCGAAACACCACCGCCTAATTTAGAAGCTGTTGGGCAAGTTACTAAATCTGCTGCTGCCCAATTAAGAAATTAAAGGTCGTAGATTAGACATTCTACTGCTTCGGGATGGCGATCGCAGTAGCTTTCTAAAGAAGATTTGCTTTTTGTTGCTTGCTCTTTGTGAGATTTTTCAGCTTGCAATTCTTCCACGATATCCCAAGCTACAGCGCAGTTAGCAGAATTGCTACCGTTTAAATCGCAGGTTTCGCGGGCTTCTGCAATAGCCTCAAATATTGCTTCTTCAAGGGTTTGAGTTTGATTATCGTCGGAGTTAATAGCAATCTGGAGTACGTTTGAGATGTCAGTCATGATACTTACCTTTGTGTGTTGATTTAGAAATCGACTGCCAGCTTCTGAATTATTTCAACAGCTTAATTTCCAGTTTAGACAGGCTTAACAAAAAATGCCGGTGGGAAAACCGTCATTTAGGGGATGGGGACAGGGGACTAGGGAGATAAGGGGGATGAGGGGGATGAGGGGGATGAAGGACAAGCAGCAAGTCCTCCCAATGCCCAATGCCCAATGCCCCCTGCCCTATTCCCCAATCCTTAATTCTTGCTGCAAGCGGTACAAAATAGTGTTTTGGTCAACTTGGGAGAGAATTTCTTGAATGACAGTGCTAGCGCCCATTTGTCCCCAAGTGCAGCCCTCTTTCAGATACACTTGTGCGGCTTTGCCGATGGCATATGCGCCATAACCGGCGATACCAGCTTGAGCGATCGCACTTCCGGCAAAGGCTGTAATATTGGTGGGATTTTCACCACTGGCTAAGGCGGCGGTAGTTTTGCCTAAACCTAAAAGCAAGCTGCTGCCTAATTCTCCCAAAAGTAAACCCCCAGAACTAAATAAAATCGTCTTAAAAATTTTCCCGGCTTCGTAACCGGTCATCGGTAAGCCGTATAATCTTGCTAAGGAGCGAATCAACGCTAAGTCGGCAACACTTCCCCCAACCACATCTAAAAAGGCGATGGGATTTAACGCTACTCCTAAGGCTTTATATTTGGTAAACTGCCAAATGAGGTCTTCTGCTTGTTGTTCGCGTAAGTCGATGGTTTTTTGCGCGATCGCAGCTTCTGCATCTCTTGCTTGAATTAGTGCATTTAAAGCGAGAAGCGATCGCCCTTCACGATTGAGAATATTTAAAATTGTTTGTTTGAGTTCCTCTACTTCAATTGGCGGTGTCTCCCATTCATAAGTTACACGTCCATCAGTCCACTCAACTCGCACTTCCAGGGGTGCAGGTTCTGCCGCTACCATGACAATTTCATCGGGTAATAACGGCTTACTTTGGGGATGTCCTGCACCCAGTTGTTGCAAATTTTTATAAATAGCTGTTTTATCTGTATCTGGATACAAGTCTATTTTGTTAAATACAAGAATTAGGGGTTTTTGCGATCGGCGCAATTCTAGCAGCGCTTGATACTCAGTCTTCGTAATATCACCTGACACCACAAACAAGATTAAATCAGCTTGCTGTGCGACATCTAGCGCCATTTGCCCTCTAACTTCCCCCTGAATTTCATCTAATCCTGGGGTATCAATTAATTCTACCTGCACCTTTCCACCAGGAGTCCACTGTAGGGAACGAGGATACTGAGTTACACCGTTAAGGGGACCTGTTTGCAGAATTTTTTGCCCCACTAAGGCATTTAACACTGCTGACTTCCCACGACTGACTAAACCAAAAGCAGCAATTCTAATTACGTTAGAGTCGAGTTTATTAAGAGTATTTGTCAATATCTCTAATTCTGGTTTGACAAAAGATGCTAATTCCAGATTTGATTGTGGTTGTCCTGGCTTACGAAGATATCCATACCAAGACAGCACTTGTCTGAGACTAGCACGAGCGCGGTTTAAATGAGTTTCTTGGAGATTATTAGGCACGTTCTTGCCTTTGTTGTAACAAGCTATATATCTATTTTGCTTCAATTGCATAACAAAACTCAGCAATGCCTAAAGACGTTACTGAGTCGTTGGTTATTTAATTCTTTTTGAATGGGTGAATGCGTGAATGTTCGTATGAAGCGACGGTCAAATATGACCGTTGATAACTAGATGGGCATAGATAAATCTGCTCTAATGTAGTAAGGGATAGAGCCGCTTAAAACTGAAACTATGAGCGGTAAACCGCTCACTACCTAGAGAATATTTTACGTTTATTTTGCCCAAATACTTATCTACCAAATCCGGTTTCCGTCTTCGTCAACTCTTGCTTGACGAATCACATCAGAAATTTCTTCGGCATCTTTTACGTGATGAAGCGCCTTTTTTTCACCATTGGGTTCATCGACAACGAAGTAAGTTGGTACTGTGATATGTTCACCTGTAATGTCTGGTGAATCTACAGCAATTTGTTGAGCTTTTTCTTCAAGTGATTTTGACTCGTCAATCACATCTCCAGGATTGACTGTCGCGTTCTTTTCTTTAGGTGTTGGTTCTTCTCTGGATTCTATAGTTGGGCTTACTGGTTGCTTAATTTCATTTTCTGATTGATTAGCCATAATCTTTAATTTTCCAGAATTTATCTACTAACATCACTTTATAGAATCAAAGCCGTGAAGAGTTCCTTCTCAAGAAAGACTTTGAGTATACGACTAAATGAGTAATTTATTAGACTCGTTTGAATTTAAATATGCGTTATCCAGAACCCCCAATAAGACGTAGCATTGCTAGGTCTTTACAAGGATTTCGGGTAATGGTTAAATAATTTCCAATTTCCTGTGTCTATTAGGCATCTCCAGAAAATAATGTAGAGACGTAGCACTGCTACGTCTAATCAAGGGTTTGGGGCAACGCATAATTAATTTCTGGAGATGTCTATTAGGTTATGGCAGTACTATATTATTTTTGAGGTTGAAAGGGTGTATAGTTACCCCCAAGAGCTTCGACGATAGTGCGGGTATTTGCTTCCATCATTTTGATGTAGGAATCCCCTGCACTTCCAGAGGTGCCAATGGAATCAGAATAAAGTTGACGCGGTGCTAATTTGACACCGGCTTCTTGGGCAACTGTGGTAATTAAAGCTGGATTAATCGTTGTTTCGGCAAAAATTGCGGGAACGCCAATCTTTTTAACTGATTCTACCAAACGTTGTACTGTTTGAGCGCTTGGTTGTTCTTCAGTGCTGATACCAATTAAAGTTCCGGCGATCGCTATTCCATAACCACGTCCATAATATTGAAAGGCATCATGGGTTGTTATTAATTTACGTTTATCGGCTGGGATAGTAGCAATCTGTTGTTTAATCCAACTATCCAACTGCTGTAATTCTTTAGTTAGTTGCGTCGCATTTTGGGTAAATTTCTCTTTATCTTCTGGGGATAATTCTATTAAAGCATCCCGAATCGCGTTTACCATCGCTGCTGCATTCTCTGCGTTACCCCAAACATGCGGATCTGGTACTATTTCACCTTTACCTTTATCTAATTCCAAAGGCTTGACAACTTCCCCTACCGCAACCTGACGCGCTTTTCCCCCTGTAGCTTTCATAATTTTAATCAGTCCCGGTTCCAGGTTGTAGCCGTTATACAAAATCAAGTTAGCTTCTTCTAAAAATCTACTATCTTCTGGTCTTGGTTCATATACGTGCGGATCTGTACCGGGTTTGAGAATTCCCCTTAGCTTGATTTCATCTCCCCCAACATCTTGCGCTAAGTCAGCAATGATGGTACTTGTCGCTACTACCAAAGGTTTGCCATCTGCCTCTGGGGTGTTACGGTTATTTGGTTGGCTACAACTAAGTAAGGTAAAGGGTAAAAGGCAAAGGGTAAAAGTAAGGATTGTTTTCAGCCTTTGAGGTTTTGTCTGGCTAGAGATGCAAACTTCTGTCTGGGGTATTAGTTTCATTTATCTGTGATATTATTTCCAATTATAGATGTTTTCATATTTGTCTCATATTTATAGTAAGCTCAAGGAAAGCAATATTTAACTTGGTTATGAAAACTGTCCCTTACCCAAACTTTGATTTATCCAAAAACAACCCACGTAAGATGCCTTTAGAAGTTGTCACAAGTTCGGCAAATTCCACTCAAGCGATTAGCATTGCTCATTTAGGGGTATATTACCGCACACAAGAAGCGCTAAGAGACGTTAATTGTATTATCAAACCAGGACGACTAACAGGGATTTTTGGTCCTAACGGTGCAGGTAAAAGTACGCTGATGAAAGCGATGTTGGGATTGGTTCCTGCTAGTAGTGGGAAGGTGTTGTATCACGGTAAAGCGTTGATGCAACAACTTGATAAAGTTGCTTATGTACCACAGCGATCGCAAATCGATTGGACTTACCCCGCAACCGTTTGGGATGTGGTAATGATGGGAAGAGTCAAGAAAACAGGTTGGTTTCGTAACTTCTCAACAGTTAGCCGTCAGGTTGCCAAAAGTGCCTTAGAAAGAGTTGGCATGATCCAATATAGCGATCGCCCAATTGGACAGCTTTCTGGAGGACAACAACAACGGGTATTTTTAGCCCGTGCTTTAACCCAAGAAGCCGAGATTTTCTGCTTTGATGAACCGCTTGTAGGGATAGATCAGAAAACCCAGTCAGTAGTTTTTCAAGTCTTTGGTGAACTCGCTGCCGCTGGTAAAATCGTCTTGGTTGTCAACCACGATTTAGGCGAATCAATCACCCACTTTGACGATTTAATTTTGTTAAATCGGGACTTAATCGCCACCGGAAGCCGCCAACAAGTACTAACTGAAGACAATTTGTCAAGTGCCTATGGTGGGAAAGTTATTTACTTTTCTGATGCAGCGTAAATTGGGAATTGAGAATTGGTAATGGGTACTCTCCCTCATCTCCCTCATCTCCCTCATCTCCCCCTCAAGCGGTTCGTATTACAAATTATTATGCTTGAATCATTAATTGAGCCGTTGCAATATGGCTTTATGCAGCGATCGCTTGTAATTGCGATTTTAGTCGGTTTGTTGTGTGCGATTGTTGGTAGTTATTTGATGGTGCAGCGATTAGCTTTACTAGGTGATGCTATCAGTCACTCAGTTTTGCCAGGATTAGCGATCGCCTTTTTGTTGGGTGGGAATATTTTTATTGGGGCATTTATTGCCGGTGTCATCAGTACAATGGCGATCGCTTGGATTCAAACGCGATCGCCTATTAAAGAAGACGCAGCGATGGGGATAGTTTTTTCGGCGTTTTTTGCCCTTGGAGTCACTCTAATTACTGTCATTCAAAAAGATAACAAAATTGACCTCAACCACTTTCTTTTTGGTAACATTCTCAGTGTGACAGTTGACGAAGTTAGGGACACATCAATTATTGCCGCAATAGTGTTAATAGTCGTCTTTTTATTATATAAAGAACTGTTATTTTACACCTTTGACCCATTAGGCGCTCAAGCTGCGGGATTGCCAGTAAATCGGCTGAATTTTGGCTTAATGCTGCTGATTGCTTTAACAATTGTTGCCAGCATGAAAGCTGTAGGCGTAATTTTAGTTTTATCACTTTTGATCACACCAGGAGCAACTGCTTATCTATTAGTTAAACGCTTGCATCAAGTGATGATTTTGGGGGCAATAATTGGCGTAATTTCTAGTATTAGCGGTATGTACCTGAGCTACTTTTATAATTTGCCATCTGGACCGGCGATCGTTTTGGTAGTATCAGGATTCTTTTTCTTGACATTTTTATTCAGTCCCCAACACGGTGTTTTTACTTATCGTCAAGGAAATTTATCTCACACAAGGATAAGCCAGCCCGTTGAGGCGACTGGGACACAAATAGGCGAAGAAAAACTATAAAAAGAATGAAAGCAAGATGTTTTATACTTAGAGCTAAAACACTTAATTTAGTTTTTTACTATGCCCTATAGTCAATTTACCATCGAAAAAGTAAAGAAAGATTTTCAATTAACGACTGTAGAGGGAGTTCGTTTTTTCCCAGACTCAATTGAATCGGTTACTCCAAGTTCCAGACTACAAGCTATTTTAGAGGATTTACCGTGGGCTTTAGCAGTGGATACTGAGAAAGCACGTTCAGAGGTAATTATCAATCCTATATTACTAGAAGTGCGACGTATTTTCAATCAACAAATCAGCGTGTTTTCGGGAGAAGAATTTAACATTGATGCAAGTATTGGACTCAACGGTGTATGTGATTTTCTTGTTTGCCGTTCACCCGAACAATTAACGGTAGAAGCACCTGCTATTGTTATTGTTGAGGCGAAAAAATCAGATATAAAATCTGGACTTGGACAATGCATTGCAGAAATGGTAGCTGCACAGCGATTTAATCAAAAAAGAGAACAACCCTTAACAGCAGTTTACGGTACTGTCACCAGTGGAACGCAATGGCGATTTCTCAAATTAGAGGGACAAATAGTAACAATTGATTTAACGGATTATTCCCTTCCTCCTATCGAGCAAATTCTCAGCTTTTTGGTGTGGATGGCAAAAGTAGGTTAATTTTTGAGTTCTACAAAGCTTGGCATAGCTGATAAGAAACATCCTTATTGTTGTCACCGACACCGACACCCTTCTAGGGTGTCGCTATACAAACGAAGGCTGCCTACGCAGCCTGAAAACATTATTAGCCCACGCAGGTGTTCCTTGTTCTTGTAGCCCCAGACTTCCAGTCTGAGGGCTATTCAACCCGAAAATTCCTCCCTCATGCGCTGTTCTAAAAGCTGTAATAAAGTATCTACATCATTACCAATTTGCTCAAAACAATTCGGTGGTGCAGGTTCAGATGCAAACTGAATTAACTTCACTTCACCGCTACCAATACCAATCATGACAACTTCTATTTCCGGTTGATAATGATCAATAATTCCTAACAGTTCCTGAAGCCTATTTTCAACTCTATCATTTAATTTTTCTACCTGTTCTTTGGGGCAATAAACAAAATGCGGCTGAGGTTGTAAATCAATGCCGATAGTACCCTGAGTGTCACTATTTTCTAACCATAGTGCCCAAGATAACGCCGCTAATTCTAGCTTATTTGCTTTGACAAATTTATCCAACTGGCGACGCCACTTGGTGTTTCCTGATTCAGACTGGGTACTACCAAACATCATAAGCAATTTAAAAGGGTCAATGGTCAATGGTCAATAGCTAATATTCAATTTTTGTAATTCAATATCATCTACTGTAATATTTCGCGATCGCACTTCGTAAAATCGTAACAAAAGTTTGACTAAAGTGCTTTTGCCGGAACCGGTAGAACCCACAATTGCAATTGTTTTTCCTGCCGATATATGTAATGATAAATTTTCAATTATCCCTTGCTTATCTTGATAAACAAAACTGACATTTTTAAAGACTACTTCTTTGCTTATCACTATCAACAGGTAAATGCACATTTCCCGGATGAATAGCGATTTTTTTACTTAACAAATCCATAATCAAGCAAGCGCTGGAAAGGATGTATTGAATTTCAACGCCTTTTTAACATCCGACGAGATTTTAATACAGTAGACACAGCCGTTTACAGGTGAGTGAGCATTGATATTACCACGTTAGAAAGTCTTGAGTCTTGACTCTTAGGTACTGAGTTATGAAAATGGAAGACTTTATTGAGAACTCAAGACTTTCTGTAACTGATGATACTCTTGAACTAGCAGAAGTTTGAACTATTTGCTAGTGTCAGATTAATGCGTAGTATTTTACTTATTTCTCAGTATTACTCAGGAGAAAAAAATTGAAAAATCAGCAAGTAGTGAATTGGCAAACGATAGTAGCCGGATTTGTCGCGGCAATAATTGTTATTATGAGCTTGAATGCTTTTATCATTATTAACCCAGGACAAGCAGCCGTGATTAGTGTCTTGGGTAAAGCCAAAGATGGTGCTTTAGTTGAAGGTATCCACCTAAGACCGCCTTTTATCTCAGTAATAGATGTGTATGATTTGACAGTGCAAAAATTTGAAGTGCCGGCAGAAAGTTCTACTAAGGATCTGCAAAATTTAACTGCAAGATTCGCTATCAACTTTCGTCTTGATCCCGTCAAGGTAGTCGAAGTCAGAAGGAAACAAGGAACTTTAGAGAATATCGTCTCAAAAATCATTGCTCCCCAGACACAAGAAGCCTTTAAAATAGCGGCAGCAAAAAGAACAGTAGAAGAAGCAATTACCAAAAGAACTGAGTTGAAAGAAGATTTTGATCAGGCGTTAAGCGATCGCCTAGAAAAATATGGAATAATAGTATTAGATACAAGTGTAATTGACTTAACCTTTTCACCAGAATTTGCCAAAGCAGTTGAGGAGAAACAAATCGCGGAACAACGAGCGCAAAGAGCCGTCTACATAGCACGAGAAGCCGAACAAGAAGCCCAAGCAGATGTTAATCGCGCAAAAGGCAGAGCCGAAGCTCAAAAACTCTTAGCAGAGACTCTCAAAGCTCAAGGTGGGCAATTGGTTCTACAAAAAGAAGCCATTGAAGCTTGGAGAAGCGGTGGTGCCCAAATGCCCAAAGTCCTCGTTATGAGTGGAGATTCTAAGAGCAGCGTGCCTTTTCTCTTCAATATGGGCAATCTTCAAAATGAACCCTAATTTAGGGTATTAAAGTGAGCAATCCTCAACTAAAATACAACCATAAACACCAAGGACATAATAAACATATTTATGTCAACACCCAATCACACGAATCTCACTGTCTCAGAAGCGAAAAAAATCCTGAATAAATTCAATTGTCTGGATATCGCACCTGTTATCAAGCCATCAGAAAAAGTTTTAATCCGTCAGGCGTTACTTTTGCTAACCAGCCTTTCTGATTATCAAATTTTAGGAATTTGCGCTGATACAGAAAAAGAAGGAATGCTTGCCACGAAAACTTATTCCCAAGCTTTGGGTTATGAAGTACCAAGTAATTTGCCACCAATTGAAGGTCCAGTTTACATCAAATTAAACGGCAAAAATGGCTTGTGTTATCTTGATTCCTACCCAGGACATCATCGAGGCGTATTGGTGTCTTGCCAATCTTATAATGAAGGGGGAATTAACGAAATGTATGGACATTTGCCCTTGGATTTATTTGTATAAACTTTATTAAACGTAGGGTGGCAATGCTCACCCTACTCACTAATAACCAGTACAGACGTTCCGGCAATCTCGTACAGACGTTCCGGCAATCTCGTACAGACGTTCCGGCAATCTCGTACAGACGTTCCGGCAATCTCGTACAGACGTTCCGGCGGAACGTCTCTACTACTATCTAATAACCAGTACAGACGTTCCGGCAATCTCCTAGAGACGTTCCGGCAATCTCGTACAGACGTTCCGGCAATCTCGTACAGACGTTCCGGCAATCTCGTACAGACGTTCCGGCGGAACGTCTCTACTACTATCTAATAACCAGTACAGACGTTCCGGCAATCTCGTACAGACGTTCCGGCGGAACGTCTCTACTACTATCCAATAACCACTAACCATTTACATGAGTATTATTACATTACAATCAATCAGTAAAGACTTTGGCATCAAAGAAATTTTAAAAGATGCCAGCTTTAGTCTCGATGCTACTGATAAAGTAGGCTTAATTGGCACTAACGGTTCTGGCAAATCAACATTATTAAAAATGATTGCCGGACTAGAACCCCTTGATAGTGGTCAAATTTTAGTTAATAATTCTAAAATTATCTATCTTCCCCAGCAACCAGACTTAGACGACAATCGCACAGTTTTAGAGCAAGTTTTTGCGGACAGCGGTGACCAAATGGCTTTAGTGCGTGAGTATGAAGAACTTTCTGATAAATTAGCTCACAATAGCGAAGATAATCAATTAATGTCTCGCTTGTCTGTAGTCATGCAAAAGATGGAAACGACTGGTGCTTGGGAGTTAGAAACTAACGCCAAAATCATCCTGACAAAGTTAGGAATTTCCGACTTTAACGCGATTATCGGCACATTATCTGGAGGCTATCGCAAGCGAATTGCTTTAGCAACAGCTTTGCTATCAGAACCGGATGTTTTACTCATGGATGAGCCGACAAACCATCTGGATGCTCTTTCTGTGGAATGGTTGCAAACGTACCTGCATCGTTTTCGTGGCGCACTTTTATTAATAACTCACGATCGCTACTTTTTAGATCGCGTTACCAATCGTATCATTGAAATTGACCGAGGCGACATTTACACATACGCAGGTAACTACTCATATTATCTAGAAAAGAAGGCTTTAGCTGAAGAATCTGCTGTTAGCAGTCAACGCAAACATCAAGGTGTATTGCGACGCGAATTAGAATGGTTAAAAAAAGGACCCAAGGCAAGAAGTACGAAGCAAAAAGCGAGAATTGATCGCGCTCATGCGATGCAAGAAACTGAGTTTAAACAAGTTCAGGGTAAAGTTGATATATCTACAGTCGGTCGTCGCATTGGCAAAAAAGTTATTGAACTAAATAATATATCCAAAGCATACAATGGACGCACTTTAATTAAAGATTTTACCTACGAATTTAGTCCAGAAGATCGCATCGGCATTATTGGTGCTAACGGTGCTGGTAAATCCACTTTAATGGATATGATCACCAAACGCATTGAGCCAGATTCTGGATATGTAGAAATTGGTTCTACAATTCACATCGGCTATTTTGACCAACATTCGGAAGAGTTACTCACAGCCTTAGACGAAAATCAACGCGTAATTGACTATATCAAAGAAGAAGGAGAATTTGTCAAAATTTCTGATGGAACTCAAATTACAGCTTCGCAAATGTTGGAGCGGTTTTTGTTTCCTGGAAACCAGCAATATTCACCAATTCATAAACTTTCTGGTGGTGAAAAAAGGCGTTTATTTTTATTACGCGTTCTCATGAGCGCACCTAACGTCTTGATTCTTGATGAACCGACAAACGATTTAGATGTGCAAACATTGGCTGTGCTAGAAGAATATTTAGAAGATTTTTCTGGCTGTGTAATTGTAGTTTCTCACGATCGCTACTTTTTAGACAGAACAATTGACAAAGTTTTTGCCTTGGAAGATGGCGGTAATTTCCGTGAATATCCCGGTAACTACTCAATTTATATCGACTACAAAAAAGCCGAAGAAGCAGCACTACAAGAAATCGCTCCCGCTAAAGAAAAGCCAAAAACTGTAGATGCTGAACCGAAAAATACAGAAAATAAAAAGCGTCGTCTATCAAGTTGGCAAAAACGAGAATTTGAGCAATTGGAAGTAAAAATTGCTCAGTTAGAAGATGAGAAAGCAGAAGTAGAAAAAGCACTGACAAATGTCCCACCAGGGAATTATACTCAAGTGCAGAAATTGTATGATCAAGTAGAAACGCTCAAGCAAGCGATCGATGTAGCGACTGAACGTTGGATGGAATTAGCAGAGATGGATTGAGAGAATTATAGCGGTTATCAGTTGGGTGCAATACATCAAAGAATTAAGGAACCGCAGATGTAGACGCGAAGCGGCTTGCCGAAGGCTACGCAGATGGACGCAGATAAATCTGTACTTGATTCAAACGAGAAGCGCTATAAATTCCACCGACGAGGATGTTTGCGGATATCGGCTAATAATTCTTCTCGTGTCAGATTTATGGCTAAAGTCGAATTTAATAAGCAAAAGCAGCTTTGACTTATTCAAAATGCCATTTGACTTACTCATTTCGGTGTTTTCCGCAAGCAAAATAAGCTTTGACTTATTCAAAATGCCATTTGACTTACTCATTTCGGTGTTTTCCGCAAGCAAAATAAGCTTTGACTTTCTCAAACCCCAGTTTGCTTACTAATTTAAGTAATTCACGCAGTCATCACAACGATCGCTAATGCGATCGCTATGAGCAAAAAATTAATATCAAGACGGAGATGATATCATCCAATTATCCAATAACTCCTAACAGACGCGATTAATCGCGTCTCTACAAGTTACGCGATTAATCGCGTCTCTACTATCCAATAACAACTAACAACTAATTTTCTACGGCTCATACCGTACTATCACCTGACGCGATAATATAGAATTTGCACAATTAACATTACCCGTCAAACTTTTACAAGCATCTGCAACCTCAGAAAGACCGATGGTAATGCGAACACGCAAACCGTAATCAGTTGGGTAAACCTCATACAAAAACGGTTTCTGAGTTTCCGCAGTTAACGCAGCTGCTAAAACTGGAGTTGTACAAATTATCGCTTTTTTGTTTGGTGGAATATAAAAATCGATAAAAAAATCGCGATCGCTTATTTCATTTGTCCAACCACTACTTACCGGATATGTAGTCCATGATAAACATTTAAAGTCAAGTCCTTTTTCATACTCAAAACCCCTTTGTACCGCAATTTTCTGAATCAAACGAGGATTATCTACTTGTTTTTCTTCTAATTGTTTCAGCAACTTATCAACATTTATAATTCTCGTTCTGAAAACATCAGCCAATAAGCAGGTAAATAAACCTAAAGAAATCGCCGACAATGTTATTATTTTTAACCCACGACGTTTAATTTTGTCTGAGATAAATATTTCTTTCATAATTAGTCGATGATGACTCTAAATATTAAACAACTAATACTTGCATTTTTCCGGAAAAGATGAAAAAATAATATTTAAGATTATTAGATAACAATCTTAAATAAGAGCGTAAAACACTCTCTTTCTCTGTTTATAGGTGATATCTTTATGCAGTTAGAAACACAAAAACCCCATTACACACCTGAAGAATATTTAGAACTGGAAGAAAAGGCAGAATATAAAAGCGAATACCGTGATGGAGAAATTGTACCAATGACAGGTGGCACTACAAATCATAATCAAATTGCAGGGAACTTTTATGCAAACCTAAAATTTTCCCTAAAAGGGCAAAATTATCGAGTTTATATTGGTGATGTGCGTTTATGGATACCGAAGTATAGACAACATACTTATCCAGATGTGATGCTAATTCAAGGACAACCTGTTTATACGGGAACAAGTACAACAACTGTAATGAATCCCTTACTAATTGCGGAAGTTTTATCTAAATCAACTCAAAATTATGACCAGGGTAATAAATTTCTTTACTATCGTTCTATCCCTGAATTTAAGGAATATATTTTAATCGATCAATATCAATATCATGTGATGCATTATCTAAAAATTGATGATGGTAAATGGATTTTTGATGAAATTGAAGGTGAATTTGCAATTTTATCATTTGAAACAATTGATTTTCAAATAGTATTGACCGAGCTTTACGAGCAAGTAAATTTTGCGGAAAGTGACGAAGATTAATATTTGTTAAATTATTCCTGGTTATATGTAAAATTTCATATCAGTAATGAAGATAATCTAATTTTGACAAATCTAACGCAAGGCTGATGTAAACAATTTGCGGAAATGCTAATTTAACTGGGGTATCTATTATCTAACCGTTGTTTTGTCAGACAAAGATGAGTAGGTTAGTTGTTTTAAGCTTAGGACAGGGTAACTTAGAGGATGGCTTTCCAGCGGTAACTGTCCAGCTTGGGGAACAAAACAACCCCTACGGAATGAAGTTTACTGCTAGTTTGCCAGCTGCACCAGAAATTAGTATAATATACAGCAATTGGCGATCGCTTTATTTACTTTTTCATAAACGTCTCGGTTTGCGTCTGAATGCCGAAGCTGAAGTTGACGACGATTTTGAAATTGAATCCGATTATGTAACTAATATTTCTGAAGTTGATCTTCACGATTTATGCGAACAGTTAGACAATAGCATCAATACATGGCTTAATTCCACGCAGTTTCACAAAATTGACCAACAATTACGCACGCAATTAGAACCATCCGCAGAAATTCGCTTCATTATTGAAACCAATGATAATCAATTGCGGCATCTTCCTTGGCATTTGTGGAACTTTTTTACAGATTATCCTTGTGCGGAAGTTGCCTTAAGTGCAGCCGAATATCAACAACCGAATATAATTACTGCTAATATAAGTCAAGAAAAAGTGAAGATTTTGGCTATTTTTGGTGATAGTCAAGGAATTAAAATTAGTCAAGATCGAACTTTTTTAGAAGAATTATCGCATCAAGCAGAGATTGAATTTTTAGTAGAACCATCGTTAAACGATTTAAACGATCGCTTTTGGAAACAAAATTGGGATATTCTCTTTTTTGCCGGTCATAGCTGCACTAAAGAAAAAGGATGGTTGCAACTTAATCACACAGATAGTTTAACTTTAAATCAATTAAAGTATGCTCTGTCTCAAGCGATCGCACGCGGTTTAAAGTTAGCAATTTTTAACTCCTGCGATGGTTTGGGTTTAGCGCAGCAATTACAGAGTTTGCAGATTCCCCAAGTAATTGTCATGCGAGAACCAGTTCCCGATGTGGTAGCACAAAATTTTTTAAAGTATTTTCTCGCGGAATTTTCCAGGGGACAATCTTTATATGCAGCAGTGCGTTATGCAAGAGAAAGATTGCAAGGATTAGAAAAAGAATATCCCTGCGCTACTTGGCTACCTGTAATTTGTCAAAACCCTGCCGTAGCCCCGATGATTTGGTCACAATCGGCGAAAACGGTTATTTCTACCCAAAGCGACAAAATTCGATTTCAGCATAGCTTGTCAACGCTTTTGATTGCAAGTATACTTGTGGGAACCTTAGTTATGGGAGTACGCTATTTAGGGGTGCTGCAACCTTGGGAATTGCAATCTTATGACCATTTAATGCAGTTGCGATCGCCTGATGAAAAGCCAGATTCACGTTTATTAATCGTCACAATTGATGAAGCAGATATTCAATATCAAATACAGCAAAAAATGAATCTGCGTTGGTCGCTATCAGATCAAGCATTCAATCAACTTTTGCAAAAATTAGACTCATATCAACCCAAAGCTATTGGTATAGATATATATCATGATTTCCCTTTTGACCGCAAATATCCTGATTTAATCAATCGCTTAAAAAAGGACGATCGCCTGTTTGCAGTCTGTAAAGTTGCTGCTCCCATTGATAAAGTAAAGGATGGCGTTCCTCCACCACCTCATGTCCCAATACAACGCCAGAGTTTTAGTGATTTTGTCGCCGATGAAGGTGATATTGCTCGTCGTCAACTTTTACACTTAACTCCCCCAGCGAAATCGACCTGTGTGGCAGAACATTCTTTTAACTTTCAGCTAGCGCAACATTATTTGAACGCACAAGGTATTAGATGGAAAATCAATTCAAACAAAAATTTACAGATTGGCGATGTAGAATTTAAGGAATTAAAATCCCGTACTAGCGGTTATCAAAAATTTGATGCATCCGGTTATCAAATATTGCTGAATTATCGTTCTTTACTTTCTCCACAAAAGATTGCTCGGCAAGTAGCTTTAAAAGATATTTTAAGCGACCAAATTAAGCCTGAGTTAATCGAATCACTGAAGAATCGCATCGTTTTAATTGGGGTTACAGCTTCAAGTAGTTCTGATTATTGGAAAACCCCCTACAGCAGCAACGCAGCAGACAATGATAAGCAAATTCCGGGGGTATTTGTCCAAGCACAGATGATTAGCCAAATTCTCAGTGCAGTGCTTGACAAAAGACCTTTATTGTGGTGGTGGTCTGGATGGATGGAAGCGCTTTGGGTATGGGGATGGTCATTGTTAGGAGGAATCATTAGTTGGAGGATTCAACAACCATTTTATTTAGGATTAGCGATCGCTATAGGGTTAATCGCAATTTTTAGCATCTGTTTTAGTATATTTACATTAGCAGGGTGGATACCACTTATTCCATCAGCATTGGCGTTAATTATTAGTGCAGTTGTCCTGAAAATATTACCGCGTTCCCGTATAAACAAAAAACATTTAACTTCGTGATTATGAGTAAAAATAAATTAAATGTAAGACCTCTCTCCAAACCTCTCTCCTACAAGGAGAGAGGCTTTAACTCCCCCTTCCCTCATTGGAAGGTTAGGTCTGTTTTATGTTACTTAAAACTGACTTTTATTACTTTACTATTTTTGAGTTTGGCAACATCACAAGTTCAAGCACAATCATTCACTATCAAACAAAATAAACCCGCCGATCAGCAATTTCCCGATGATGGTGATCCTACAGGTAGGCGTCGAGGAGGAACAAGCCGGCGTGGTGATTGTCCTATCTTAAAAATGCCATTGACAGCTTTAGTTCCTGGTGAGGAAACTAACAATAAATCCTTCTTGGGAACAACTATCAGCGAGTATCCTAGCTTTTGGGTTTATATTCCAGAGTTACCCAGCGATATCCGTTCTGGAGAGTTTGTCTTGCAGGATCAAAAAGGTAACGATATTTGGCGTACACCAATTACCTTAACAGGAAAAGCGGGAGCAATTAGTGTCAAACTGCCGCGAAATTCTCAATACGCTCTCAAGCCAAACTTGAAATATCATTGGTATTTCAACATTTATTGTAATCCAACTCAAAAGAATTCTGTGTATTTTGTTGATGCGTGGGTGCGACGAGTGACACTAACCCCCCAACTGCAACAACAGTTAAATAAAGCCAAATCACGGGAGTACAAAGTTTATATCGCTAATAATATTTGGTATGATGCGGTTAGTAATTTAGGAGAATTACGGCGTAATAATCCAGGCGTTAATGTCTTTCTTGAAGATTGGGCTAAGTTGTTAAAATCGGTTAATTTGCCAGAACTTGCACCAGCGCCAATTGTGCAAATTTACACCCCGAATAAATAGATTGGGGAATCACATATATTGTAAAGACGTTACGGTAAAACGTCTCTACTATTATTAGACATCTCCAGAAAACAATGTGGAGCTTAATGCAATCATGCATATCGCACTTCCCCAACTACAATAAATGCGTAGCCCCCACTTAACTTACGCAACTTGCAACGGTTTTTTAGGAAGCATTCTCGGTTCTGGTAGTGGTTTGTTTTCTTCTTTCAACATTTCTACAAAAGTCTCAATTACTTCCTGACCATTTTTTGCTGCTTCTTCATAAGTCCTACCATGCGTATGAAATTGTTGCCAGGGGAACTCAGGTAAGTGTACTAAAAAAAGTCTATCTTCCTCCGACCATTGAATTACCATGCTGTAGTGATAGTTCATTCTTCTGGCTCCTGTTTTGCATTGTTAGTATTTTAGATGTTATATCCTTGCATGAGTGGTTGTGGCGGTAAGCAAAACTCTGTTTTAGGCGATAACTTCGTTAAGCTGCGCTAAGGCACTCTCTCCCATAAACCTAACAAAAGCGTTCACGAAGTGACTCCGAAGGAGTATCGCACTTTCTCCCATCAACGCTAATAAATGCGATCGCATATCCCATCAAACCCAGACATCGCAATCACTGTAATTTTCACGATCGCGTAAAAATCTCTCAATCACGCACAAATGTATTATTGTCCTAGTTTATAATTAATTAGCGTAAATAAATCACTCGTAAAGCTTTATGTTGCAATCGATTGAAGGAATTTATAAAGATGGTAAGGTTGAATTTATCGAACTACCATCAGATGTATTAGAAGGTCGGGTCATTGTAACTTTTTTAGAGTCAAGAAATTCTTTGCAGCACTCACAAATAATGACATTTGGGATGTTTTCAGGGAAAAATCAATCGACGGAAGAGGATTTTGGTATGGCTGAATTTTATGGAGATAAGGAAGATTACTTAGACTGGTCAAAATAATCCATGAAATATGTTGTCGATACCCATGCTCTTATCTGGTTTTTAGAAGGAAACCCACGTTTGGGTGCAAATGCCAAAACCATTCTTTCTCATCCTGATTCTAGATTAGTTATCCCTGCGACGACCTTAGCTGAAGCTGTTTGGATTGTTGAAAAAGGGAAAACATCTATTTCTTCTGCTCAAGATTTGCTCGCAGCAGTCGAAGCAGATTCTCGTGTGATAATTTATCCTTTGGATCGAGATGTGATTGAAATAACTATCAATTTATCCGCAATCAATGAAATGCACGATCGCCAAATTGTCGCAACTGTAATATTTTTAGCGAACAAAGGTGAGGCAGTACAGTTATTGTCCTGTGACAAAAATATAGTTGAGTCTGGTTTGGTTCGGATCGCTTGGTAATAAATCTAAAGTTCAAATTTATGCGATTCATCCGGATCGTGATCGCACTCTCCCTACATCACAAATGCGTTCACGAAGTGACTCCTTCGGAGTATCGCACTCTACCCAACACCACAAATGCGTTCACGAAGTGACTCCTTCGGAGTATCGCACTAATCCCAAAACCTAATAAATACGATCGCACTTTCCCTACATCACAAATGCGTTCACGAAGTGACTCCGAAGGAGTATCGCATAAATCCCAAAACCTAATAAATACGATCGCAGTTCCCCTACATGACAAATGCGTTCACGAAGTGACTCCGAAGGAGTATCGCATTCCCAACCAAACCAACCAAAACGCGAACTGACACGGAGCGCGCAAGCTATCGCATTACATCTCGCAAGCTTCCCTTTTGGATATACTCAAATTAGAAATAACTAAGCAAAAACAATTGAATGCATGACAAATCGTGAAGAATTGATCCAGGAACTCGAACAAGCTCCTGATGATATAGTCCAGTCAGTGCTGGATTTTTTTCATAGAGTAAAAGCAACACGCAAAACCCATCCCCTCGCAAAATTTGCAGGGATTTTAAGTGATGTCGAAGCCCAAGAATTAAAACGAGCGATCGCAGTCGAATGTCGGCAGGTGGATGTGAATGAGTGGTGAGATTGCTCTGGATACCTCTGTAGCGGTGCGTTTTTTGAATGGGGACACGGCGATCGTTTCACGGGTGCTAGCATTTCCAGAGGTGGTTCTACCTACCGTAGTAGTGGGTGAGTTACTTTTTGGCGCGGAAAACTCTACTCGTCCATTACAAAATTTACCTCGTTATCTTGAGTTTATTGAGGCTTGTGTAGTTCTACCATTAAGTCGAGAAACGGCAGCAGTATATGCTCAAACTCGACTGGCTTTGAAAAAGAAGGGGCGACCAATTCCAATGAATGATGTTTGGATTGCGGCACAATGTTTAGAGCAGGGTTGGATATTAGTGACAGATGATACAGACTTTGATTATGTTGATGGCTTGATCTTAGAGCGTTGGTAATCGCATTCTCCCAAAAACCACCAAAACACGAACGACTTACGTCGCGCAAGTTAGAATTTCGTTCAGCTTCGCTAACGCACAATTGCCACAACCCTACTAAATGCGATCGCACTCTCCCCTCAACTCAATAAATGCGATCGCACTCTCCCCTCAACTCAATAAATGCGATCGCACTTCCCTAACATCACAAATGCGATCGCACTCTCTCCCATCAACCCAATAAATGCGATCGCACTCTCCCCTCAACTCAATAAATGCGATCGCACTCTCCCCTCAACTCAATAAATGCGATCGCACTTCTACAACATCACAAATGTGATCGCACTTCCCTAACATCACAAATGCGATAGCCGTTCGCGTAGCGTGTCCGACAGGACAAGGCTAATCGCTACGCTTATCGCACTAATTCCAAAACCTAATAAACGCAATAGCTATTATTAACGTTTGCTCTGTACATTAGCAAATATGCTCACTTTATATTTAACAGTTTTATAATCAACATTATTGAAGTAGAGCATGAGCAAAATTTTGCTTTTTTGTCTCAAATAAATTCAAGATGTTGCCGCATTTCTTCGGGTTCTAATAATTCCCAAATCAATACTAAGCTACGTATAATTTCACCAACAGAACGGCTTCCCTGACTACAGAAAATAATGCCAGTGTGACTGACATCCTCATTGTGAAGTCTTAAAAAATCTGTATCTTGAGTAAAAATGACTCTTGACTGAGATAAGGAAAATGCTAATTGTTCTTCATCTGATGCGGAAATTGATCCCTGCTCTGGAGTAGTAGTTACATCTATACCACGACGACGCAAAGCTTCTGCAACAATATTAGTAACATTCTCATCAAGATGAAATCGAATTGTTTCCGACATCTCGATTTCCTATCTTTTGTTGAAGTTTAGAATATGTTTGTGTTTGCATTTGCTTTGCGAAGTCTTCGTCTTCCCTTATAGAAGCCCTAATTCCTTCTAAATTATCATGATAGTAAGCTAATGCTGCATACACATCTGCTAGAGTTATACTTGGGTGTTGTGACACTATTTCATCCGGCACCATTCCCAACCGCTCGTGCCAAATCACTATATCTTGTACAGTTATGCGATGTCCGGCAATACGCGGTTTACCACCACATACTCCATGTGTAAGTTCAATATGTTCCGAAATTACTGGAACCATAGGTTTTACAAAATAAAATTACATTAAGATTATTTGAATAATACTATTTTATAATCTTTTAAGTTTGCCTTTTGCAACAATGGTGAGAAAACAGAAGCAGGGTTAGGGAGAGATGCGATCGCAGATCAGTTTGGAATTACACTAAGGAAACGCGGACGACCAGCTAAGGATGAAGAGGAAAAGTATGAACCGATTTCTATCAGATTTCATCCTAAAATCATAGCCTGGGCAAAAGAAGAAGCAGAAAAACGAGGGGTAGGCTACCAAACGGTTATCAATGAAGCACTATTAGAGAAAATAGGCTAAAACAAACGCGATCGCACTTCCCCAACATCACAAATGCGTTCACGAAGTGACTCCGAAGGAGTATCGCACTTCTCCAACACCACAAATGCGTTCACGAAGTGACTCCGAAGGAGTATCGCACTTCTCCAACACCACAAATGCGTTCACGAAGTGACTCCGAAGGAGTATCGCACTTTCCCAATATCACAAATACGTAGCCGTAAGGCTTGTCGTTAGACATCGCACTTACCAAAGTGTTTTGACGTGTGGATAGTTGAGAATTTTTTGATCGCAGGTCATAAGTTCTATATTGCGGGGATGCTGAGGGCTGCGATCGCTCATTAAATCAATTTCATCAGTAGTTTGAGATGGCTGTGATGATGGCACTGTCAGGCTTTGAGCCAAAAGTTGGAGGATACGAATTCTTTCTGCTAAGTCGAGGCTGAGGAGTTGTTGCTCTAGTTCTTGACTGCTCATAGCTTTGCTCATGACTGTGTTACTTATTTTAGCGGAACTCTCCAATCCGTCCGATGACAGGTAGTGCCTAGCCGTCAGGCTTGTCGTCAGACATCGCACTTCCCTAACATCATAAATGCGATCGCACTTTCCCTACATCACAAAGGTGATCGCACTTCTACAACATCACCAATGCGTTCACGAAGTGACTCCGAAGGAGTATCGCACTTCCCCTACATTACAAATGCGATCACGAAGTGACTCCGAAGGAGTATCGCACTTCTACAACATCACAAATGCGTTCACGAAGTGACTCCGAAGGAGTATCGCACTTCCCCAACATCACAAATGCGATCACGAAGTGACTCCGAAGGAGTATCGCACTTCTACAACATTACAAATGCGAACGACTCACGTCGGGCAAACTTCGCACTTTCCCACAAACCCGAAACGCAATGATAATTTGTGCTTCAATCTTAAAGAAGTCCACAAGAATCTGAGGGAATGTTTAATTGTCTAGCAGCATCAATAAGTCTACGATCGAGTGAGAGAAGATTTTCTATGCTGTGGTTGCGAGCGATTGCTAAATGTAAAGCGTCTCCTGCTCTCAATCCGGTTTCCCATTGCTGGATAAATTCAGCTGCGAGAATAAAATCAGCAGTTGTCACCGTAAAAACTGTGTAAGATTGAGATGCATCTTCTTTAAATGAGTGTATTACTGCTTCCATTTGTTCTAGATTCAACTCATTCATACGAACGCGACGGGACACAAGACTGGTAAACTCGACGGTTGTCCAATCGCTAATTGCTAATTTATCAGTAGGTATATTAAGCAGGATTGTCTCAACTGATGTACTAGTTGCTTCTTGGATGTAGAAAGGTGCAAGAAAGCTTGTGTCTAGATAAATCAATATCTTGCCTCTTGGCGTAAACTTTGGATCATTTCTACATTACTGGTTAGTGTCTGAGATTGGGTCGCTCTTAGTTTTTGACGAGATGTTAAAGGTTGAGGAGTATGTGAGATTGATGACAACCGAGCGATGGGTTTACCATGACTAATAATCACTATTTCTTCCCCATTTTTAACTTGGTTAAGCAGTTGATTTATGGTAACGGATGTGTCTGTAATATCTACTTGTTGCATAATATCAGGCGATCGCGCTCACAGTCTATATATCTATTTTTCAATCCTATCTCAACTTGTCAATGAGCGCGATCGCATAAATCCCAAAACAACCAAAATGCGATCGCACCACCCTAACATCATAAATGCGATCGCACTTGTACAACATCACAAATGCGATCGCACTTCCCTAACATCATAAATGCGATCGCACTCTCTCACAAACCCAACAAACGCGATCGCAATCCCCAAAACCAAACGCGATCACACTCTTCAAAAACCAAAACGCGATCGCTGTATAACTTTAGATATGCTGAAACCAGAATCAACTAGCCGATAATATCTGAATGCAAAATATTTATTTCGCCTGATTACTATCAATATTTATTTCATCTTTCATCAATTCTGAAGCTAATTTAGTTGGAATTCGTAGGTTAAGAACAATTACTAATTGATTGTGTTCAATATTGATATTTGTAATATTAACTACACTATTTTCTGGTAACAAATCCATTCCCTGCGCCTTTACAGAAGACAAACTTTTATAACCAGCCTCCTCCAACCACTCAGAAATATTTCGCCAATTTTCCACCTTCCCATTACCCTTATCCACCAAACCCTTAACGTATTTATACACAGTTGCACAAAGGTCAGTTTCCACCCCCTTCGCATTTTTACCCAGCTTTTCCGCAATTTCCCCAGGGCTATGACCACAAAGCAAACCCCGTAAATGAAGCTTTTCTACTGGTGTCAAGCGCTTTCCCTTGGCAGACGCTAAGTCAGTATATAAAGTCTCTAAATCCCAGTGATTCGCTGCTTGGGTAAAATACTCATCAGTAGTTGCCATCAGTATTATCCTCACTAATTACTGATATAATTCTAACTAAAGTCCTGATATTTATCAGCATATAATTAGCTTTTTGCTGGTATATACTGGCATTAGCTAGATAAATACTACGGTATTTTAAGTATCCATACGGGTGTTGGTTAGGAAGAGATAGTCGGGAAGTTGATTGGTAGTCTATCAGCCTGTGCATCGGACGTGGATTGAGGTTTTGAACATATAGTTTTGTCGTTTACGCTTCGTTGTCTTGTAGCAATTGAGTTACAGTTGCTATGTTCATATTTCTTAAGAATTAGGGCATGTACAATCCGATAATTTCTACTCAATGGTAAGTTTATGAAGTATGAGATTGTAAAAGATTCAACTACATCAGCAAAAAAAGGTAATCCTGACGCTCTCGTTGAAGACCCGAAATGGACTTTAGAGGAAATAGCCCTTTCCCAAGATACGGTTCAACAAATTGAAGAGATGGTGGTCTATATTCAGAAGAGAGACAAGCTTTTGTACGATTGGCAGTTTAATCGCTTTTTAAAGGCGGGCAAGGGTTTAAGTGTCAATTTTTTTGGACTGCCTGGTACTGGCAAAAGCATTACCGCAGAGGCAATCGCCAAAAATCTAGGAATGTCGATCATTAGGGCAAACTATGGAGAACTTGAATCTTCTTTGTTTGGTGGTACATCTGAAAATTTAGCGAATGTATTTAAACTGGCGGAAGATACCAAAAGCTTGCTCTTCTTTGATGAAGCTGATGCTGTGCTTAGTAGAAGAATATCTAGCCTGTCTCAAGCTGCTGATCATGGTGTCAATTCTGCAAAAAGTACGCTTCTCACATTGCTAGATAAATTTAATGGAATCGTTGTTTTTGCAACAAATCTATTCGACAACTATGATGAAGCATTTCTCAGGAGAATCATCTTTAATGTAGAATTCCTACCTCCAGATCACACCATGAGAATTCAATTGTGGAAATTTCATTTAGCTGAATCTGTTCCAAGAAACGTAAGTTATGAAGCCCTTGCATCTATTAGTGATGGTTTGTGTGGAGGAGACATAAGGAATATCACTATTAAGTTAGGTTTAAGGCTTTTGACTGAAAAAATTAACACTATTGATGAGTCTGTGGTGAAAGAATTAATTGAAAACTATAAGGAGGTAAAAACAAGACAAAAGGTTTACAGAATTCCGAAGCATTTAGAAGAAATTTCAACAACACTATCACAGGAGAATTAATTTCATGATTGATCCAATCAGCTTAACGCTAATATTTTTTGCTGGAGCGGTAGCAGGTGCGGCGGTTGCCAGTTTTTGGGAGGAGATCAAAGCTTGGGCTGTCCCAGCGATCGGGTACATAATTGACACAATAGACTGGGCGGTGGAAGTTACATCGGATGCTTACGTCTATGTCCTTAAACAGGGAACACGTATCTACAAACGTTCTGAAGTCTTTGTAAGAAATGTGATAACTGGCGGTACTCGAGCTGAGTATCGACAAGAAGAAATTTCTCAATATGATATGCCTGACGAAGCAAGAGCAGAACTGGATCACAAACAAAAAAAGTTGGCTGCACAATACAGTATCTCTAAGAGCTAATTATGAAAAACGAAGAAAGTCTCAATGCCAAATTCGGCAGGCTGTCTAAAACTATTACTAGTATTCCAAACAAATTCTCTGAAGCAATTCAAGAGGGACTGCAACAAGATTATAGGCAACTTACTTGTGTGCAACAAGGATTATTAAACTTTGATCTCATCGAACAAGATATTGCCGAGATGCATAAAAGCCTGAAAAAAAGTGGTGACACAGTACTCGCTAGTCGAATCGTTATTGATAACAGAAAAGATTTTATCGAAATTATGACGTATGTCAAACGGGAGGAGAAAACATTTTCCGTTAGTGCCAAGTCCGCAGTGAAACGTGTAACTAATATTCCTTCCGATATACTGGAGGAACTAAAAAGCAAAGGCAGGGTTGAACTTAGCTTCAACGATTAAACCCAGATAAAACCGTTTTCAAAAATTCATAGAGGTTTAGTAGGTAGGTACAATTACAGCAGTTTTAAGGCATCTGATAAGCGCAATCAGACTTAACCTGAAGGATAGTGGTTTGACAACTCAACTTTACTGGTTTGTAGTAAGGAATCAGCGTCCTTATTATGAAGACGCGCATTCGTCACCACAAACGTAAAGTAAATATTTCCACATATCTTTAACTATTCACTTTCCCACAACCCCGACAATTTCTGTCAGTCGGGGTTTTAATTTATCCTAAATATTGATTTTTTGACAAATCACTACTGTCATAAGAATAATGACTCAGATTAAGTAGGTGGGCGTTAAAAAACATAACTATATTTTGTCATTGCAAGGAGGCACGACGTTCGCGCAGCGTGTCGCAGACAAGCAATTCGCTTGCGGTTTTGAGTGTTTTACATTTCGTTACATAGTTAGGTTTATTTGTACTCACCTACTTACGGCGTATTTAATCTAATTTTTAAAGCAGTACCCAGATGCGAAACGTCGGCGAATTGAAATTCAATTTACTCAACTGGGTAAAGAAAAAAATAGTTAATTTACTGATGTAGCAGCAAATTCTCTAAAGGCGATCGCACTGTTTATATCAGTTTAAAGGAAGCAGACAATCAATGTTTTACCAACTTAGATAAATTCCTGCGTTGGTTTTGTGTAACTGTTAGTCGTAAATTAAAGTTGGAAAATCGGTTAGATGAATATTGGGAAGATGATATTAGTTGTAATCTGCGTGCAGGTACATCATACGGCATAGTTGGCGTGTGCGATCGCGATTGTCGAGATTTAGATATTGCACTTTACGATAGTCGTGGAAACCGTATCGCTTCCGATTTGCAAGATGATGATATTCCTGCCATCACCATAAATCCTTCTCGTAGTGGAACCTATCAAGTCAAAGTTGATATGGCTAGTTGCGATACCAGGAATTGTTACTACGGTATTGGTGTATTTGGTAAATAAAAGTAAATTATAGGACTTACGCATTGACAAAAAAGCCAAAATGACAGGTATAGTTTTCCAGGCTTCTAGCTAGATTTTTCAATTGATTGTTGGCGTAAGCCAACAATCATAAGTGACATTCAAACGCCTGGAACAACGTATTTACCTTAATACACAAGATGGTCGTTTTGAGAGCGTGCGTAAGTCCTAGTCCATTGTAAAGACGTTCCGGCGGAACGTCTCTACGATGTTTGCTATGATATTCTAGCCCGCGTTCGGCTTTGCCGTTGCCGAAGGCTAGGCGGGCTTCGTTTGTATAGCCTGTAAGTATATTCAATGTC